>JGI994J12354_10005136_pt1 | contig 11390 bp, 9 predicted proteins | sample IntmicLarv3ML3BL_FD_12354 | JGI IMG/M metagenome (IMG submission 12354) | reverse complement strand
ATTCTTTTTAACGGGCAGGATATTACCGGGCTTGGCGTGACAGAACGCGCCCGTCTAGGGATAGGTTTTGCCTTTCAGCAGCCGGTGCGGTTCAAGGGCATTTCCGTGCAGGATCTGCTTTCTTTCGCGGCAGGACGGGAGCTTGCTGTGGACGAGGCCTGTGGCATCCTTTCCGATGTGGGTATGTGCGCCAATGACTACGTTAGCCGGGAGCTGAATGGCACACTCTCCGGTGGCGAGATGAAGCGGATAGAAATAGCAAGTCTGCTTGCTAGGGGAACACTGCTCTCCATCTTTGACGAACCTGAAGCCGGAATTGACCTCTGGAGTTTCCAGAACCTCATTTCGGTCTTCCAGAAAATAAAGAGCACCCGGAAAGGCGCTGCGGTCATTATTTCGCACCAGGAACGCATTCTGGATGTTGCGGATACCGTGGTCGTGCTCCGGCAGGGCAAAATAGCCCACATGGGAGCGCGGGACAAAATTCTTCCTTCGCTGGCTCTGGGTATGGCGACCTGTGACCGTATCAGGGAGAGCCTGTGAACGACGTCATCGTTAAAAAACTGTTGCGGACCGTAGCGGATGTTGACGAAGCCCCCGCCGGGGCGTTCAATTTTCGCGTTAATGGTAAGAGTATAGGACGGGCGGATTCCGCCAATGTTTCCATCATTCCGAAAGCGGACGGCTCCGGCATGGAGGTCCATGTCAAGCCGGGAACAAAGAAGGAAACTGTGCATATTCCGGTTGCCATTGACGGCAGCGGCATTACGGATGTCGTCACCAACGAGTTTTACATCGGCGAGGGGTGTGAGGACATCCTCATTGTCGCGGGTTGCGGCATCCATAACAGCGGTTGTCAAACCTCGCGCCATGACGGCATCCATACCTTCCATATTGGGAAAAACGCCCATATTGTTTATAAAGAGAAGCATTACGGAAGCGGTTCGGAAGAGGGCGGCCGGGTTCTCAATCCGGTGACAAACATCTATCTCGGTCCCGGGGGCAGTTTTGAGATGGAGAGCGTCCAGATCAAGGGCGTGGATTCCACCAACCGCGAGACAACTGCTGTTCTGGAAGCGGAAAGTCAGCTCTTCGTTACGGAAAAGCTGATGACACACGGTTCCCAGTTCGCTAAAACAGCGTTTGAATTGGATATCCGGGGCAAGGGGGCAAAGGCCCAGCTTGTTTCCCGTTCCGTAGCTAAAGAAAATTCGTTTCAGGAATTTGTGTCAAAGATCACCGGCAGCAATGAGTGTGTCGGCCATTCCGAGTGCGACGCCATCATCATGAATAACGCCGTGGTGCGGGCTATTCCGGAAATTACGGCTAACCATGTGGATGCGTCCCTGATTCACGAGGCGGCTATCGGCAAGATCGCGGGAGAACAGCTTATCAAACTTATGACGCTCGGCCTCACAGAAGAAGAGGCCGAAGCGCAGATTATCAACGGATTTTTGAAGTAGTTTCCGGATGTTCTCGGGACGTTCTAGGGCTACGGCAGGTCAAGTGGCGCACAGTTTGGCAATACGGGATCAGGGGGCAATTTGATGACCTTTTGCAGCCACGCGGCATGGTTGCCTGGCAGGGCGCAGGCAAATTCGTTTGAAACCCGTTGCACCAGAAGGGCATCGTCTTTGCGCATGTGTTGCGCAAGATGGTTATAAATTTCTTTGGCTTTGGCGTTGCTTGAGATAATCCAAAAGGTGTCGAACACCTGTAGAAAGTTGCCGTCGCTCGCGCCTCTGATGGCGGAGGAAAGCAATTTGTAGTCTCTGGGCGAACGTTCCTGGAGTGAGTAATTTATCGCATAAACGGCCAAGGTTTTCCTCCCCAGAAGGTTTTTTTCAGCTTCGCGCGGGTTCCAATGCAACCGAAATCGCGCGTATTTTATTTTAATATGGAAGGGGGCCAAACTGCAACCTTGAAGATAGACAGGTGTTGGATTTTTTTTCATGATGCTAGTTAGATTTAGCTTTTTGCATTGAGCGAGTATTGTCGGAATACTTCGTTCTTTTCGATGGCTGTACAGCACTAAGGATCTCCGGACAGGCACAAATCCTTTGGGTTGGGTTCCTGGAGTAAAGTCTTTTTTGTATGAGGGCATGATAGGATCAACACCAACAACGGTTTTTTTATGAAACATACTCCTCCATCCCTGCATGATGTCTGGAACGCACTGTGGGAACTGCGCGAGCGTTCCCCTTTGGTGCACAGCATCACCAATTTTGTGGTGACGAACGTTACAGCCAATGCCTTGCTTGCTTTGGGAGCGTCGCCTGTCATGGCGCACGCTCCAGAGGAAATGGAAGAAATTATCGGGATTGCCTCGGCTCTAGTTCTCAATATCGGCACGTTGTCCAACCTCGATATCCCCTCCATGCATATGGCGTTGGAAACCGCGACAGCTCGGAATATTCCCGTGGTGATCGATCCGGTCGGGGCCGGGGCAAGTCGGTTGCGGACTGCTACCGCGCTAGCGCTTTTGGAAAAAAGCCGCAACGCGTGCCTTCGCGGTAATGCTTCAGAAATCTTGACTCTTGCCGGGCAGAGCGGGAAAACCAAGGGGGTGGACAGCACTGTTTCCGCCGCTGCCGCAGTGGACGCAGCCAAAACCTTGGCTATCCGCTACGCCTGCACGGTCAGTGTGAGCGGGGAGGCGGATTTGGTCACAGATGGCAAACGGCTTTGTTTTATCCACGGCGGTAGCGCGATCATGCCCCGCGTGACCGGCATGGGCTGTTCCGCCAGTGCTATTGCCGGAGCTTTCGCCGCAACGGGGGGCACTGACCGGATGTTGCCCCTGATTGCAGCCATGTGTGTGATGGCGGCGGCTGGCGCGGATGCCGCCCGACGGACAAAGGGGCCGGGAACCTTTCTTCCTGTGTTGTTGGACAATCTTTATCTCATGGATTTACCCATGCTTGAAAAAGGCGCGGCGGTCAGCTACGCCCCGTATGATGGGTGAGCGAGGGGGCAGCCCCCTCGCATCGCCGCCTACCCTGCAACTGTCTGGTTGCCGAGCCTATCGTCTCGCGCTATAAATAAAAATAGTATGGTGATTTTGTCGTGTGACGGATATGGGAAAGCGCTTCCTCGACAAATTGGGTGGGGCAGAGGTATGCTTAATATCGTGCAACGTTAACAAGGGATGGATGCAATGCGGTCTCAGGATGTGACAAAAACTCCGGGCGAGCACGCCATTTTTATGATTTTCGGGTTGGCTGAAAATGACGGGGCGGTTGCAGCAGTCAAAGATTTGTGCGGCAACATTGGTTTTGTCGCACGGAGTTTGCGCAATCGGTTCCCTGGCTCTGACGCCAGTTGCGTCATGGGGTTCGGCGCGGGCGTCTGGACGCGGCTTTTCCCGGATCAGGCCCGGCCTAAAGAACTTACGGTTTTTGAGGAAATAAAAGGCGCAAAACACACGGCGGTTTCCACACCCGGCGACTTGTTTTTCCATATCCGGGCTACACGCCTGGATGTCTGTCAGGAAGCCGCGTCGCTCATCGTTTCCATGCTTCAGGACGCGGTGTATCCCATTGATGAGGTGCAGGGCTTCCGTTATTTTGATGGTCGCGCGATTATCGGGTTTGTGGACGGCACGGAAAACCCGGAAGAAGACGAACGGACCGCGTTTGCGACCATTGGGGAGGAAGATGCGGATTTTACAGGCGGCAGTTACGCATTTGTGCAGAAATATCTGCACGATATGGCAGCCTGGAACGCGCTTCCCGTGGAAGAGCAGGAAAAGGCCATTGGCCGTCGGAAATATAACGATTTGGAACTGAGCGACGAGGAAAAACCGAAAAACGCCCATAATGCGGTGACCAACATCACGGATGAGGACGGCAACGAACTGAAGATCGTGCGGGCCAACATGCCGTTTGCCAACCCAACGCGGGGCGAATTCGGAACCTATTTTATCGGGTACGCCGGAACATTTTCCACCACGCGGCGGATGCTGGAAAACATGTTTGTGGGCGACCCCGTGGGGAGCACGGACCGCTTGCTGGAGTTCAGTACCGCTGTCACCGGAACCCTGTTCTTTGTACCTTCGCGGGAGACATTGGAAGAACTTGCCGATTAGACATACTAACAAGTATGTATTTGTTACTATTGCTCAACATGTAACGGTCTTTTTGTATTGAAAGGTGCTGGAGCTATTTTTTGCAGGGGACAAAGCGCGTCCCCAACTCACACAGGGTTTGGGGCGACCCAAAGCCGCCAGCTTTGGAGATGAACCACTGGATTCCGAAATTTGCTGTGCAGGCTCCTAGAACAATACCGGGCATGCATTCCATTTTCAGTTGAATGGCGCGGACGCCAAGGGCTCCGGCAATCGCGACAGCCGTACTGCCACCAGTTGCGAACAGCACATCGCAGGGAGTTGCCCGACAGATGGCGTTGGTTGCCATACCGAACAATGCCGCAACCTGGGACCCCTGTTCGGTATTGGGGCGGCTGTGCCCTGTTCCGTGCTTCGCGCGGAGCAGAAGGTGTTTTCCGTTCGAGGCAGCGGCTTCTTTTGCCAGGCGGTCGCATTCGGTTTGCGGGTCTGCCAATCCCGAGTCCAGATCAAAAATCAGTGGAAAAAAGCTGCCGGAATCGAGGGCAATATCTGCCTGCTCATGCGAAACCGTTGTGAGGCTACCCATGACAGCCAGCATCCGCCCGCAGGGAAGGGCGGGTGAAACGGTTCCACTTGCTTTGGTGTAGGCTTCCGCAAGCCCCCCAGCTCCAACCGCCAGCAACCGCGGTAGTTCATGGTCGCTCTGGCGCGTTTCGTGCAGCAGTTTGCCGAGGGCCGCAAGGTCGGCGTCGGTTTCCGCATCGGCTACGATGATGCGGCATCCGTTCCCCAGCATGTCCCGGACGCTTTCACGAAGAGTTTCAGGGGTTGAACGGACAGTGGAAAGCGTAAGCGTGCCCGTTTGCATGGCTGTCTGCCCAGTGATAATGGCGGAAACTTCCGCCGTGTGAACGGGGTTGAACGGATCGCGGCCGATTTCCGTTTTATGCAGAGGCACGCCGTGTAGGAACAGCTTGCCGTTGGAACTGGTACGTCCGATCTTGGGTATGGCTGTGCAGACAAGTGCCGCGGCATAGCCCGTGGCATCAAGCACGGCCTCGATTTCCGCGCCAAGGTTTCCACGCAGGGTGGAATCCACTTTTTTGAAGACAATGTCCGCGTCAAGGGCAACGCAACGGGCCGCCAGGTTGCGCACGGCGTCTGACGCGTCGTTTTTGTTCAAAAATCGCGATTCCGACGAGAGAGAGAGAACCTCATATCGGGGTAATTCGTTTTCCAGGCCGTCAAGGTCAAGCAATAGTGCTGTCCGGCTGCCGCTACGGGCGAAGTGAACGCCCGAATCTCCTGCGCCTGTGAAGTCATCGGCCAAAATAATCGATGTACCCATTGTTCTGTCTCTCCATTGTGGCGCCTGGGATGTTCGATCCCTGGGTGTAATCCGGTTGGCGTTGCGCAGGCTGCTTCGTCGTCACAGCGTGTGGGACATGACAAGCTCCGGCCGAAAGGTCGGCCTTTCGGGCCGGAGCTTGTTGGTTTGCGGCTAGCGCATCAGGGCAGGACAATGACGCCAATACCGTCGGGTATGGCCGTGATGGTCCCTTTATTGTGGCCGAGAATGTCATCCGCCATTTTCAGGGCTTCGTTCATGGACGGAGCCCAGCGCATGTGCAGATCCTCGACCATCTGCTTGGGCGCTTCGGTGACCATGATCACCGTGCTCCACAGCAGCACTCTGGCAAATATCTGGGACTGCCACTGATCCGGAATGGTTTCCTCCGCCTTACGGCCCATGAAGCATGCCATCATCCGGTTCAGATCTTTTTCCGCTTTGAAGGTTTCATAGAAGACTTCTCCGCCGTGACCGTCTTCGCAACGGGCGGCAATGATGATGACTCCGCCTTTTTTGACGGTTGCTTCAGCCGCAGTCATCCCTTTAACCGCCTGATACAGGTTCTGGTCCAGGGGGTAACCGCCGTTTGTGGTGACGGCGATATCCGCCGGAACAGCCTTTACCCCGGCCATACTCCGGACAAATTCAGTACCCGCGACATGGGCCTTGTCATAGTGCCCGGCAATAGCATTGATGACTTTTTTGTCCGAATCAATGACCACGTTGACGATGAACGCCAACTTTGCGGCTCCGGCAGCGTAAACCATATCCTTATGGATGGGGTTGTTTTCCAGAATGCCCGTGCGCGCGGCCGGATCATCAATAAAGGCCGAGCAGTGGTTGGCCATGACGCTCATTCTGTTGGTGACGCCGGGGAAAACGCTTTTTCTGCCGCCGGAAAAACCAGCGAAAAAGTGGGGTTCAATGAACCCTTCGGCAATGAGCAAGTCCGCGTCTATGGCGGTTTTGTTCACCAGAAGCTCACCACCGGACGGGAGCGTGCCAATGGATACAACTTCCGATTTGTCGCAATCATGAAGCACTATCGGATAGGTATCGCAGACCTGCTTGCCGAATTTGGCCTCAAGTTCTTCCTTCGTGGTGCTTCTATGGCATCCTGTGGAAATGAGAATGGTAATTTTCGCGTCCGGGTTGCCGCGCGCGATTTCCTCCACCATCAGGGGGAAGATTATTTTACTGGGCACGGGGCGGGTATGGTCGCTGGCCAGAAGAACGATGTTCTTTTTGCCCTTGGCCATTTCGCAAAGGCGCGGCGTGCCGATGGGGTTTTCCAGAGCGCGTCGGACTATGTCAGTTTCAGACCCTTCTGGTTTGAAATCATGAGCCCTAGACAACAGTACGCCCTGGAGTCTGTTATCGGGAATTTCCAGGGGCAGTGTTCCCTTGCCGTAAAAAAAATCTATTTTTGCCATAAGATACCTTTTACTCAGCTGATGTTCCCTGCCCGGAAGGATTCCGGGCAGGGAGAAGGGAAAGGGTCAGACCAGATCCGGCCCCATTGGGGCGGCTTTTTTTACCTGTTTGGCGTATGGGCTGCCTTTTTTGGTCAGGTACTGGTTCATGGAAACCACAAGGAAGGGGCAGAGGAATGCGCAGACGATGCACGAAGCCGCTACCTGAGCGGTTGCAACGGGTACGATGGACTGGAAGGTCGGATCAACGGCGGCAATAGCCAGCGGCGTACCCACCGCGTTGCCTGCCGTGGAACCCTCAGCCATACCGCAGAGCGGACGTTCGCGGAAAACTTTCAGCATGAAGTAGCCGCCAAAACCGGTCAGCACAGCGGTCATGACGCCGAGCAGAATGCCGGAAGCGCCAGCGGTTGCAAGGTTGCCAAGGTTCATGCCAGCGCCGAGCGGGAAGGAGAAAAAGAATATCATGAGTTTTTCGCCCTGGCCCAGGAAGCGGCGCATTTCAGGGTCGAGGTTGCCGAGCACCATGCCCAGGCAGATGGGGAAGGCCACGGAAACGAAAGCCTGCCAGGGAATGGAGGCCAACCCGGCGGTGCCGAGAGCCACCATGGTAAAAAATGGACCATCGTTCAAGGACAGCACGGAAACCGCGCCTACGTCCGTTTCGTCGCCGTATTCGCCGGCAAGAGCGGAGTACAGGCCGCCGTTGGAGTTGGTCATAGCGGCGATGATCGCCAGGGGAGTCAGGCCCCACAGGGTTCCGTCAGCCATGAATTTGCCCACGCCCAGGCCGATAATGACGCCGATGGCGAATTTGGTGGCGGTGAGGACAACGCCTTTTTTCAACGCTTTGGGGGCAAGGTCAAAGCTGAGTTGCGAGCCAACGCAGACCAGGAACACGCCAAGGATAGGCAAAGCGCCGCTGCTGCTGAACATGGCTGTGGTGAATCCGCCGATTTTCAGTGCTTGAGGGAAAAAGGTATTGGTCAGCACCCCCAGAAACAGGGGGATAATCATGAGGCCGCCCGGTACTCTGTCTATGGCTTTTTTGATCTGCATAAAATTATGCTCCTTAGAAATAAAAAGGTTGTTCTGGAGTGAGTCCGGCCACGGGCCGGACTCCAATCGCAATATTTTTTGCTAGCAAAGGTAATGCCAAAAAAAATATCTGTAACCTGTTAAAAACATAGGATGCTGATAAGCAATGTTTCAGGGTTCGCTAAAAAACGGATCAATCCCCTGGTCAAAAAAGAGCGTCCTGATGGTTTTGCGCTGGTCGGCGCAATCTAGAAGGCGCCGGTGAGGCGGTACAGCCCAAATTCTTTGTGGCCGAGAATTTCCGCCCTAGGCTGCAACCCGCTGCAAACAGCCGCGAGCATCGCGAATAATTCCTCGCCGCAATCGGCAAGGGTTGCTTCGCCCGTAACGATCTTTCCGGCATTCAGGTCAATGTTGGCGCGCATCCGGTTGTAGGTTTCGGTATTGCCGGTGATTTTTATAACCGGCGCGATGGGGCATCCTGTGGGCGTACCCCTGCCGGTGGAAAATACGATGACCTGGGCGCCGCCGCCCACCATGCCGGTGATGGAATCAATGTCCTGACCCGGAGTATCCATAAAATACAATCCCCGTTTCCCCATTGGCACGGGTTCCGCATAGTACAGCGCGCCGGAGAAGGGGCTATCCCCGGCCTTATGCATGCAGCCGAGCGATTTTTCCTCGATGGTGGAGAGGCCACCTTCTTTGTTGCCGGGGGTAGGTTGTCCGTCGCGCAGATCCTGCCCCATGACAATCGCCCTGTTTTCCGTATTTTTGACGATTTCCAGAAATTTTTCCCGTTGGGCCGTATCCGCGAAACGCGCGGCAAGCAGATGTTCCGCGCCGATGACTTCCGTTGTCTCGCTGAGTATGCTGGTTCCCCCCATCGCCACAAGCTTGGCGGAGGCATATCCTATGCTGGGATTGGAAGCTATGCCGCTGGTGGGGTCGGAGCCGCCGCATTCCAGGCCGAGAATTATTTCCGTAATATCGCCTTCCAAGCGTTGTTGTTGCGCAAGGGAAATGGCGAATTCTGCGGCTATTTCCGCGCCGCAGGCAATGGCCTTCAAGGTGTCGCCGAGTTCCTGAATGACGATGGAGGCCACAGGTTTTCCTGTTTCCCGGATGGCATCGGCAAGGGTATGGGCCTGGATGCCTTCACAGCCCAGTCCGACAACAAGAACTGCGCCCACGTTGGGGTTTTTCCCAAATCCCACAAAGGTGCGTATGGCTATTGCGTAATCTTCGCCGATCTGGCAACAGCCGTGCTGGTTGGGCAGGGCCACTGCGCCCGGAGTCAGCGCGGCTATGCGCGCCGCTGTATCCGCCGCACAGACGGATGCTGGGATGATCAGTAAATGGTTGCGGATGCCGAACGTACCATTTTCTCTGCGATATCCTGTTATTTTCATGGAAGAATCCTTTCTTTTCAAGGCTTGTCGCCGCGACCGCGGGTACTTTCAATGTTATGCACATGCACATGATCCCCAGGCAGGATATCCTCTGTCGCCATGCCGATCATTTCTCCGTATTTGTAACAGAGCGAACCTTTTGCAATTTTCGCGACAGCCATTTTATGAAACTTGGGAATATCAGTCCTGGCGGCAACCGTTCCCGCGCCAGTATCTACCGTGTCTCCTTTGGTCAACGCCTGCAGACAGGTGACGACGTTATCCTTGGGACTCAACAGCAACGTCTTGTTCATGAACAATCCTCCGGTCATGGAAAAATTGCAATGCCGATTTTTCCTGGTAACATGGTTTTGTTTCACACGAGTCGCGTAACCCGTGATGCGCTTGCGACAGCCCTTTTTGTGGGTCTGGGTGAATTAGAAGCCGAACAATTTCAAAATACGGCTTTATTGTCCAGATATCGTTTTCTTTATTATGGAGATACCACGGCCATTGCCGTGCATTCTGGAACCAACAAATAAAGCAAAAGGAATGCCAAAAAATATATGCAATAAAATCACTATAGTAAAACTATTGTACTCTTGTCCTGGTCCGAAAAAGGATGGAAATGTCCGGCAAAGTGGTCTAAAAATAAGCATCAGGAGAAACCGCTATGGATATCGCTTTTATCGCCCCTTACGAACGGATGCGCGCAACAGCGCAAAGCATTGTTGATTCAGGAGGTTATCCTGCCGATGTGTATCTGGGAAACATGGAAGCCGGGGTTGAAGAGGCAAGGAAAGCCCTGTGCAATGGAACCAAGGTTATCATCAGCCGGGGATGGACAGGCAGGATGATCCGGGAAGCCCTGGGGATTGAGGTCATTGATATCAAAGTCTCTCTGTGTGATATTCTTGATTATATATATAAATACACCACCCCCTCAACGCGCATTGCGCTGGCCGGTTATAATTCGGTCATACAGATGGCCGAACCAGTGTGTTCCATTTTGGGACGCCAGTATGCCACCTTTGAGTTCGACGGGAGTGAACTTTCCTCAAAAGACGTGGATTCCATTGAACGCTGGAAACCGGATATTGTTATGGGCGATGTTGTTGCTTGCCGTTTAGCGGAATCTCGCTCCATCAAATTCCAGTTGATGGAGTCCACGGAAGCCACCATGATTGACGCTTTTGAGCATGCCATGTTGGTGCTTAACAACATGCAGCGTCAGGTTGACAATGCCGCAAAACTTTCAGCAGTGCTCAACTGCACCAAGGAAGGAGCTATACTGCTCAATGGCCGTGGAGAAATTGAAGAGGTCAATCTGGGCGGTTGCGGTCTTTTGCGCTCAACCCGTGAAGAGCTTTTGGGTACCCATTTCCTGAATATTTTTAACTGTCCTGAATTAGACGCGGCGCTTAAAGCCGGGAAAATTCTGAAAAATGCGCTTATTTTCGTTATGGGACAGGCGTTTGTGCTGGACTTAGTTATTACCGATCCCTTGGAAAAAGGAACCGCCGCTGTTCTCCTTTTCCAAAAAGTCAAGCATGTGCAGGAGACAGAAAGTAGCATCCGTAAAAAGCTATTTGCCAAAGGCTTTTATGCCAAATACACGTTTGAGGATATTATTCATAGTAGTTCGGTCATGGCGGATTTGATCCAGACCGCGCGGGCTTACAGCGGCACAGAATGCAACATAATGATCCAAGGCGAAACAGGTACGGGAAAAGAGCTGTTTGCGCAGAGTATACACAATGCAAGCCCTTTGAAAAACGGACCGTTTGTTGCTATAAACTGTGCCGCCTTGCCGGGGACGCTTCTGGAAAGCGAACTTTTTGGGTATGCGCCAGGCGCGTTCACCGGGGCACTCAGTTCAGGAAAACCGGGGCTTTTCGAGCTTGCACACAATGGCACTCTGTTTTTGGATGAAATCACGGAAATGGATGTGTTCCTCCAGTCCCGTCTGCTCCGAGCACTTCAGGCCAAGGAAATTCTGCGCCTTGGCGATGACCGGGTTATCCCTGTTAATGTGCGGATCATCGCGGCCAGCAACGAGGTTCCCCTGACCGCCATCGAGAATGGAAGGCTTCGGGCGGACCTGTTTT
>JGI994J12354_10005135_pt1 | contig 11391 bp, 10 predicted proteins | sample IntmicLarv3ML3BL_FD_12354 | JGI IMG/M metagenome (IMG submission 12354) | reverse complement strand
TCCAACACCATAGTCGCGCTCGTCGGCATCGTGCCCTAAATGAAGGTTGGCATCGACAGTGTCTAATCCGTCTTCCTGCAATTTATACGCTTTTATTTTATCCATAAGCCCTATGCCGCGCCCCTCTTGATGCAGGTAAACAACGGCGCCTTTTCCGGCTTTCTCTACCATCTCCATCGCTTTGTGAAGCTGCTCGCCGCACTCGCAACGCAGCGAGCCGAAAATATCGCCCGTAGCACACGACGAGTGCACCCGCACCAACACGGGCTCGCCAGGTTCCCAATCGCCTTTTTTCAACACCATGTGTTCTTCGCCGTTCGATATTTGACGGAAAGGGATCATCCGGAAGTTGCCGTATTGTGTGGGCATATTTACCTCTACCCCCTTCTCAACTAACGACTCACGCCGGCGCTGGTAGGCAATAAGGTCGGCAACGGATATAATTTTCATGTCAAATTTTTCGGCAAGCTTTATCAGTTCGGGCAGCCGCGCCATAGAGCCGTCTTCGTTTTTTATTTCGACCAACACGCCTGCTGGATAGAGCCCCGACAAACGAGCCAAATCGACCGCCGCCTCAGTATGCCCCGCACGCCGCAATACGCCGCGCTTACGCGCCCTTAGTGGCGAAATATGCCCCGGCCGGGCAAAATCTTCGGGTTTGATGTTGGGATCGGTAAGAGCTTTAATGGTTGTTGCCCTGTCGTAAGCCGAAATGCCGGTCGAACAGCCTTGCCCCAACAAATCGACCGTAACCGTAAAGGGGGTGCTGTGAAGCGAGGTGTTGGATTGCACCATCAGAGGCAGTTCAAGCTCGTCGGCTCGCTCTTCAGTAATCGGAGTACATATAACCCCTCGCCCATAGGTTTCCATAAAATTGACCTTCTCGGGCGTGATCAGTTCGGCTGCGGCAATAAAATCGCCTTCGTTTTCGCGGTCGGCATCATCGACAACAATAATCAACTTCCCCTGTCCAAAATCGTTAAGGGCCTCTTCAATTGTATTCAACTTAAAATCATTCATCTTTCTTCACTATATCCGTAACTATTTTCATCAACTCTTCGTTTACGCGAAGCGTTATTTTCACATCCTGTATAAACAACCGGCGCTGATTATAAGCAAAAAAGTAAACCGCCAACCCCAACGGGAAAACAATGCCCAACAAGGCGGCAATAAAAGGCTTTACTACGATCCCCTGTTTTGTGGGCAACATTTGCGGATAGTCCATCAGCTTCGCAAGCAAAAGGCTGCGGTCGGAAATAGAGCCGTCTTCGACCAAATGTTCCATCCGGCTTATCAACTCTTTTTCACGGTTGCCCGAACGGCGCTCTTCGTTTTTCCAGAAGCTGACATAATCGGGGAATCGGTTTTTTTCTTCCATATATGAGCGGCATTCGGCATCAAATGCTGCAACATCGTCTGCGTACCCCGGGTAATTCAAGCTTTCGGCAACAAGCATCTTCTTCTCAATATTACGGGCTCCGCGCCGCCCCAACCAGTCCTTCAACACAAGCACGTAAGAGCTGATGTTCAGCATCGCCGAATCGCGGGTGGCCTTATAGGTTAGGAACGCCCCCAGCACCGCCAACACCGACGAACTCAGCCACATTCCCTGCCAAGCCGTCCATACGCCCTCTTTCGCCATTTTCAGCCCTACATTGCCAACAATGTAGTAAAAAATAAACAGTATCACCGAAATTACGGCTGGCATGCCGATGCCCCCTTTTCGTATAATAGCCCCCAAGGCTGCGCCGATAAAGAAGAATACCACACAAGCCGCCGATTGTGCGAATTTCCGGTGCCATTCAATCTGGTGCAGCCGAAGCCTCATCTGCTCATCTCTGAGCGAAGCAGCGCGAAATTGGTTGTCGTTTTTAATCATCTCAACAGACGAACGGGCATGCAACAGCACATCGCGCTGTTCGTGATAGGGCATTTTCGCGAACAAAGAATCGGGGGGGAGGTTTCGGTCTCTTGTCCAGGAGGAGGCAATGCTATCCTTATCGCCAACGGCGTATGTCATGTAAACGGTTCCTTTAACCACTCCGGCATACTGCACCCTTACGCTGTCAACGTTGCGCCCGATAGAGTCAATTGACCATTGCAGCTCTTCCACATTTTTTCCAATATACTGGCTTTGAAGAAACGACCCGTCGATACGGCTAAAATTGGCATCGAACGAGATAAATATCTCTTTCGTCCTGAAGGTTTCTCTGCGGTAGGGCACCGCTTGTTGGCTAATTGCCCCCTGTTGTTTTTTCAAGTTTTCGAACGACTCGCCCGAAAAAAGGCTCAACACTAAAAATTGCTTGTCGGACGATGCCTTCAATATCCCCGAATCGGCCAAGATGATAGAAGCGTTTTCGAACCCTTCGGAGTGATCATAAATCATCAGGTCGTAGAGGATTTTGGTGTCCATGTTCTTTTTTCGGACATAAAAATTGTAGCCGTCAATATCTGAATAAAACGCCCCTTCCGGAATGTCCAACTCGGGTGATGCTTGCCGGATAGAGAAAAGGAGGGTGTAAAATTTTACCTGCGAAATGGGCATCACAATGTTCTGAAAATAGAATGCTCCTATACTGACAAAACTAATTACAACGATAAGGGGGCGCATGATGCGTATCAACGACACCCCGGCGGCCTTCATGGCCAACAACTCGAAACGTTCGCCCAAGTTGCCGAAGGTCATCAGCGAGGCCAACAAAATGGAAAGCGGCAAAGCCATTGGCACTAACGAGAGGGCGGCATATAGAAGCATCTCGGCCAGCACAGCCATGTCTACACCCTTCCCCACCATGTCTTCGATATACAGCCAAAGAAACTGCATCAAAACAAAAAAGAGGCATATCCCAAAGGTCATGCCCAAAAGGGGTAGAAATGTTTTGAGTATAAATGCGTATAGCCGCTTCACGTGGAATATTATTACTTAATCATTTAAGAATACAAAGGTAGTGCAAGCCGAGAGGAGTACAAAACAAGTTTACTTGTTTTTACTGCCGAGGCGCAGCCTATCTTCGCGCTTGCGCAAAGGTACATGATTATTCTCAATTTTACCCTCGCAACAAGGGGAAAGGTTTCGTTTATTCAAGGCAGGCTAAATTCCCAGCGTACGTTTCAGGGTTTCTATCTGCGTTTCCCAAAGGCGTATGGCATCGCCTTTTTCGGTGGGGGCGGAAAAATCGGTTATCTCGAAAACAGTGCTGCCGGTAAGCTCGGTCGTGCGCATCTTAAACTCGAAATAGGCCAATTCATCGTCTTCATCCTCCCACTTAAAACGAATAAACTCGCCGGGGAGATGCGCGATTACCATCGCATTCTGGCGAGCCTCTTTCCACGAAAATGTATATACATCACCGTTTATATCTACTTTGTCCGAAAACCACTCGGAAAGACCGGGCGGAGAGGTGACATGATTCCATAAGCTAAGCAATGATACTTTATCGAAAACGTATTCGATGTGAAATTTCTCTTTTTTCATGCGTTTCTGTACAAGAGATCCTTTTTTGGAAGCGCAATATAACGAATAAGTTTCTTTTTCACAACTATTCCCGGTGTTTTTATTATTTACCCTGTATCTACTCCAGAGCATTCGCATGAAAAATCTCCGCCCCCGCAGAGAAGTATCTATGCAAAGTGGGAGATTTAAATTCAGTTTACCGAGTAGCGGTGAATGCTGTCCTGCGCCGACGGGAGGTAATTGACCCCGTACCAACACATTTGAAGGCACAGGAAAGAGACAATCAACACAACACACGCCTCTTTCACATAGCGGGGCGCGTGCCAACGCAAGTGGATATATATCAGATAGGCCAACCATGTTATAGCAGCCCACGTCTCTTTCGGGTCCCAACTCCAGTAATGCCCCCACGCCTCTTTGGCCCAAAGGGCGCCGAAAAGCATCCCAAAGGTTAAAAAGGCAAAGCCTGAATACACCATATTATCGGCCACGGCAAGCAGCGATTGTTCTTCTTTTTTCTTTCTTACAAAGAGCAGGTATAGGGCAATCAGCAGCGAACAGCCCAGCAAGGCATATGCAAACATGTAAACAATAACGTGCGGCACAAACCAAGGGCTTTGCAGGGCTGGCATCAATGTTTTCGAGTGGATTTCGGGCTTCAGCAAGTTGATGAAAATAAACACCCCCGAAAGCGTTGTGCTAAAAAGAAGAATCCACCGGTAGTGCCACTTCAGGTAAATAATGAGCCCAACCACCGAAAGGAAAAACGAATACCACAGGCGCGTTTCGCCCATTGTCCGCATGGGTGGACGCTCCAAGGCAATCCAGAAGCCGGTTAAGAAAGAGGCGAATACCAACAACCCCACCACCAGCAGCGGAAGAGTCCATTTACAAAATTTTTTCGTGTACACCACCGTAGCGGCCATTACCCAACACAAAAGGGCAGTTAACGCGAACCAAATAAAAACATCCCAAGTAATCATAAATCTCTCTTTTTAGCGCCCAACAAAAATAATAACAATGCCCCCACCAACATCATGTAAATGCCGATGAAGACAATTTTATACCACAGGTCGTAAACAACCATCAGGCCGCTGAATTGCGACCAACGCCCCAACGGGCGGTCGTACGACACCTGATAAAGTTCATACCCTTCGACCGATACAGGCTTATTTACATCGACAACGGCTTTAATCTCCTCGCCGGTCGATTTTTTTATTGTCAAGGCCGAAGCAAAACGTTTTGGCTCACGGTCAAGCATCACAATGTGCCGGTTCATCCCCGGCAGCGACAACACCACCGGTTCAATCATAAAATTCCCACCGCTGACCCAACCCTCAAACCTTGTTCCGGCAGCGTTTGTCACAGATACACGAACAGCCGTTGCGCCGCCCGGCATTGTAGCAGGGCTAAACTCTTTGGTTTTTCCCGAAACGGCCTCTTCCAAGTAAGCGGTCACCTCTGTATCCCACTCAAGCAAACGCCCCTTCGCACCCTGCTTGTCGGCCAAAAAAAAGTCCGGCTTCCCACTGGGAAGGTAAACGCCATTATCGTCCACCATCGCTAGCTTCGGGGGGTATTCTTCCATAATAAACTCGTTTAACGTCACCGTAAAGGGAAGCGTAAAGTGACGGTCACTACCCTTCTCCATTGCCACATTCACAGGGTTGCCCAAAGGCAGAGCCAAATTCAGTTCGTTCCGGTCAACACTGCCCAACAGCCCCGCCGCGAAGGCAAGCCACAGGCCGAGGTGGTTCAATACAAACGCGGCGTTTCGCCACGAAAGGGACGTTAGCCGCCGTAGCGTAACCAAGCCCAGTACAAAAAGAAACAGTGCCGAGTGCAACAAAAAGAACCACGATGACACAATCCGCGTAAAACCCAGACGTACCAAAAAGTCGGCTCCAACCGAAGCGTTCGCGACCTCCGTTTGTGGGATAAGTCCTGCAAGGGTGGCTAAATAGATCATCCACCCGACAACGGCAAGCGTCATGGGCACCCCCGAAAGCCATCGCCCCCAATTCTTCTTCCTTCCCAACCAATGCACCATGGCAATGGCATAGATAAACGCCCCTCCGGCAAGCAGGTTGAGCGGGTAAGACCAAAAGGCTCTGCTTATCGGACCCGCGAAATATTCCATCACCAGCCCGGCGACAAACAAGACAAGGCACAGCAAAAGGCCTTCTACTATGCCCCACGGCTTTTTATTTTTTCTTGAAGATTTCATAGTTTACGCAAATTAGTAGTTAAAATGTTCAATAAACTTAGTCGTTTCGCGTGACCCGGCATAACCAAAAGCAAGCTTTGTTTCTACCCTTGCTACTTGAAACGTTCTTTCGCCCAGCCAACAAGGCGGTTAGCGTTTCAACGAGAAACGTAGCCGCAAATGCGTTTTTGCAGATTGTTAAATCTAAACCAACATTTTTGCCCGTCAACTCTTGATTGGCATTATTTATTATCTCACCTCAAACTGAAGGGGTATACTGTCAAACAGGCCGAATAGAGCCTCGACCGTTTCGGCACGAAGCATGGCAACACGCATCGACTTAAAATCGGCAATGCCCTTAAACAGCGGCGATGCCGCTATGTGCCGCCGGATATGGATAATGCCGCGCCGGCTGTCTAACCGCTCTACGCTTTGCAGCACTTGCCGCTTCATTATCTCCATATACCACTCGAAGGGGCGTTTTTCGGGCAACTCACCCTTATCCAAAAAGTGCCGCATCTCATCGAACACCCACGGTGCGCCTATGGCTCCGCGCCCAACCATAACAGCATCAACGCCGTAGCGGTCAAATGCCGCTTTACAGCCTTCGGCGGTGGTAATATCACCGTTACCGATAATCGGGATTGTCATACGCGGATTGTTTTTCACCTCGCCTATCAGCGTCCAGTCGGCTTCGCCTGTGTACATTTGGCTGCGGGTGCGGCCGTGTATGGTAAGGGCGGCAATGCCACAATCCTGCAACTGCTCGGCAAGGTCGACAATGATTTTGTTGTGCTCGTCCCAGCCCAAACGGGTTTTGGCTGTAACCGGCAGCTTTACCGCGCTTACCACTGCTTTCGTAATTTCAAGCATCCGGGGAATATCGCGCAACAGCCCGGCTCCCGAGCCTTTTCCGGCAACTTTTTTTACAGGGCAGCCAAAATTTATATCAATAATATCGGGATTAGCCTCTTCACACATCCGGGCGGCCCCGGCCATTGTTTCGGGGTCTTTCCCGTATATCTGTATGGCTACAGGACGCTCGTCGTCCGATATTTCTAACTTTTGCTTTGTCTTGTTTACATGACGTATCAAAGCATCGCTCGAAACAAATTCGGTATAAACCATATCGGCTCCGAACTTTTTACACATCAACCTGAACGATGGATCGGTAACGTCTTCCATCGGCGCCAAAAAAAGCGGATGCGCGCTCAACTCTATATTGCCTATTTTCATTTTCTCTTTAACGTCACCTATCTTTGACGCGAAGTTATGCAAAGTTACACTTTTTCGCTGAAAAAGTGTAACTTTGCACAGAATGAAAAATAATCAATTAAAAGAAAACGAATACGAAGTTATGGCTCCTGTGGGGTCGTACGAATCTTTAACTGCCGCTATACAGGGCGGAGCCGACTCAGTCTATTTTGGCATCGAAGGGCTGAATATGCGCTCGCGTTCGTCGAACAATTTTACGCTCGACGACCTGCGCGAGATTGCCAAAACCTGCCGCGAAAAGGGCATCAAGAGCTACCTCACGGTAAACACCATTATTTACGACGAGGATGTTGCCTATATGCGGTCAATTATAGACGTGGCAAAGGCGACGGGCATCTCGGCCATTATTGCCGCCGACGTAGCTGCCATGAGCTATGCCCGGAGCATTGGCGTTGAGGTGCACCTGTCAACGCAACTGAACATCTCAAACATTGAGTCGTTGCGGTTTTATGCCCAATTTGCCGACGTGGTGGTACTGGCTCGCGAGCTGACCCTGACGCAAGTAAAAGGAATTTACGATGCCATTGATCGTGAAAACATCTGCGGCCCGAACGGCGAAAAAATACGCATCGAAATGTTTTGCCACGGCGCGCTGTGCATGGCCGTATCGGGCAAGTGCTATTTGAGCCTGCACGAAACAACACACTCGGCCAATCGCGGGGCATGCTACCAGATGTGCCGGCGGGGCTATATTGTGAAGGACAAAGAGAGCGAGATGGAGTTTGAAATTGAAAACCAATACATCATGTCGCCCAAAGATTTGAAAACCATCCACTTTTTGAACAAAATGTTAGACGCAGGTGTGACGGTGTTCAAAATTGAAGGCCGGGCGCGCAGTGCCGAATATGTCCGCGCCACTGTTGAGTGCTACAAAGAGGCCATCGCGGCTTGGCACAGCGGCAATTTCACGCAAGAGCGTGTTGACGATTGGAACACTCGCCTCAGCGAAGTATTTAACCGGGGGTTCTGGGACGGCTACTACTTGGGGCAACGGCTCGGCGAGTGGAGTCACAACTACGGCTCAGCGGCTACGAAGCAAAAAACTTATATTGGAAAGGCGACAAAATATTTCTCAAAACTCAGCGTAGCAGAGTTTCTGCTCGAAACTCAATCGCTGGCCGCAGGCGACGAAATTCTTATTACCGGCCCCACAACAGGTGCTCTCCGGCTAACGGCAGAAGATATCAGGGTGAATTTGCTGCCTGTTGGTGAAGCGGCCAAAGGCGACCGTTTTTCGATGAAGATGCCGGAGAAAGTACGCCCCAATGACAAACTTTTCAAGATAGTAACAAAAGAACCCGAAGCATGAAAAATCCCGTTTTCGAAATGGAGATGAAGGTGCGCGACTACGAGTGCGACCTTCAGGGTATTGTAAACAATGCCAACTACCAACACTATCTGGAGCATACCCGCCACGAGTTTTTAGAGTCAACGGGCGGAAACTTCGGACAATTGCACAACGAGGGCATCGATGCTGTGGTAAACCGCGTGGAAATTGACTACCGCACCTCGCTGAAAAGCGGCGACCGGTTTACCTCAATGCTCACTCTGGAGCGACAAGGGCCAAAGGTGGTCTTTTTTCAAGAGATTTACCGCCTGCCCGACCATCAGCTGTGTATAAAGGCTGTGGTTGAGAATGTGATTGTGAAAGATGGCAAACTGACTCGCGGCAACGAATTCGACCTTTATTTCGCCGATTATTACGCCAAATGAATCCCGAAGATAAACTCCGTTACCAAATCGCGCTTACCTGTATAAAAGGGGTGGGTATCATGACGGCAAAACATCTGCTTTCGTTGGTCGAAGATGTGTCCGAACTTTTTTCCATGCCCAAAAAGCAACTGGCCGCACTGCCCAATATCGGCTCCCGGTTGGTTGAAGCCATTACAGATAAAAGCGTGTTGGACAGGGCTGCCCGCGAGCGCGATTTTGTGTTGGAAAATGATATTGTCCCCTACTTCATCACCGACAACTCATACCCCTACCGCCTGCGCGAATGTTGTGACGCGCCCCTTATTTTTTACTACAAGGGAAACACTGACCTCAACGCACTCAGGGTTGTTAGCATTGTCGGAACCCGCAAAATAACACCCTATGGAGCCGATATGACCGAAGCAATTGTTGACGGGCTAAAGGATCTTGGCGAAGGGCTGCTTATTGTCAGCGGGTTAGCTTACGGCATTGATGTGTGCGCTCATCGTGCCGCGCTGAAAAACAACATCGAAACCGTTGGGGTACTGGCACACGGCCTCGACCGTATTTACCCGTCCTTGCACCGCCATACGGCGAAAGAGATGTTGGATCGAGGAGGATTGCTTACTGAGTTTCCGAGCTGTACCGAACCCGACAGAGCTAACTTTGTGCGCCGCAACCGCATCATCGCAGGATTAGCCGATACGGTTATAGTGCCCGAATCGGCACGAAAAGGCGGCAGCATGATTACCGCCGAAATAGCGATCTCATACTCGCGCGAAGTGTTTGCTGTTCCGGGACGCAGCAGTGACGAAAATTCGCAAGGCTGCAATTTTCTTATCCGGACAAACCGGGCCGGGCTTATTAACAGCGCCACCGACCTAACAGAAGCTATGGGTTGGAGCACAGGACAACGCGGAAAAGCAGCACAACTCCAACTTCCCCTCGCCATGAACGAAGATGAGGAAATCATTATCCGGCTGCTGGCAAAAGAAGAAATACAAATAAACAGCCTGCTGGTACAAACCGACCTGCCCATTAACCGCCTATCGCCCGTTTTATTCGAAATGGAGATGCGCGGAGTTATTCGTTGCCTTCCGGGGGGATTTTACAAATTAAATTGATCTGTGCTTTTTTGCACTTTCACGAAAAAATTAAGGGAAGTCTCCCGACTTCCCTTAACAACCTTTGTTAACCTTAAATCTAATACTATTATGAAAAAACCACGGAACAAAGATACTCCCCTCACTTCTTGCATCCAAATTATTTTGCACACAATTTGCGTTAAAAAAAGTTATTTTGCTTTTCTCAAAACTTTGTATTAGCTTTGTAGTTCGAAACTTCTTTTTTAAAAACTAAGCATTATGACAAAAAAATTAGCTTCAGGGATCGCGTTTGTATGCGCCCTTTTCTTAATGACTTCGTGCTGCGAGAAGAGCAGCACAATTGAACTGTTTAACGGTAAGGATCTTACCGGTTGGAAATATTTTGTTGCCGAAGGTGGCGACGAAGTAGCCAACAGTGTTTACACAGTTAAGGATGGTGTAATCCATATCGTAGGCGAGCCGTTTGGCTGCATGTATACCGAACAGGCCTATGCTGACTACGACCTGCATGTTGAGTGGCGTTTCCCCAATCCGGAACAGGCCGAACACCCCGGAAAGCTGAACAGTGGAATATTTCTGCACGTTCAACCGGCACACAAACTGTGGCCTAACGCCATTGAGTGCCAGTTGTTCTCGAGCCGTGTAGGCGATTTCGTCCTTTTAGGTGGTTCTGACCTTGCCGAGTTTGTTGTTCCCGAAGGCGAAGAGCGCCCCGAATATCCCGTAGTACAACGCTTCGAAGAATCGAGCGAAAAGCCCCTCGGCGAATGGAATACCGCCGACATCCGTTGCGAAGGCGACAAGATTACAATTATAATTAACGGCGTATTGCAAAACATCGGCACAAAATCGATGTACAGCAGCGGCTCTATCGGCTTGCAAAGCGAAGGTGCGCCCATCGAGTTCCGCAACGTAACCCTTACACCAATAAAGTAAGCGGTAAAACATCTTATAAATGCAAAGCAGCCGCCCCACAATGTGAGGCGGCTGCTTTGGTTACAGATTATTGTTTCACAAACGTGCTAGTATCTATTCCTTTATCGGAATAAACTTTGAGCATATAAACGCCCACCGGTAAATTGACAACAGATATTTGTTCGTTAAAATTGTTGTCAGACTGTAATAAAGCACCTGCTAACGAGTAGATTTCAACTTTTTCTATCTGCAAATCCGACTTGATGAAAAGTTCATCTTCGGCAGGGTTGGGGTAAATTGACAGCCGGTTGGCAACTGCATCGTCAACTCCGATTGAAGCATCTTCTATAAGGTTATTGTTATCAAAGAACTTTTTCCATTCGTTTGCCACTTTGTACGAATTGGCGGAGCCTACCGGAACATACAGCTTGCAGGTAGCGTACACATTATAAAAACAATTGTTTCCTGCTGTGGGTGGGGTTGAGTTTTTGCTTGTAATGCTTTTTAAACCACTGCAACCGTAAAAGGCGTTATTTTCAATTGTTTTGAGTTTGCTGTTAAGATTAATCTTTGTCAATCCTGTGCAGCCATAAAAAGCGCTATTGTCAATTGTTTCTAATCCACTGCCAAAATTGACCTCTGTTAATCCGGTGCACCCGTTAAAAAAATCAGCGTTGATAGAAGTAACATTGTCCCCAATCGTTAACGTGTTTAATCTTGTATTTCCTTCGAAAGGAGGA
>JGI994J12354_10005134_pt1 | contig 11393 bp, 8 predicted proteins | sample IntmicLarv3ML3BL_FD_12354 | JGI IMG/M metagenome (IMG submission 12354) | reverse complement strand
TGATGGCGCTTTTTACAGATTCTGCATGGCAGGAGATTTTGGAACAGCTTTATGGAAAAGAGGCGGTTCCGGTACAAAAGGAAAGGTATAGAGCCTTATTGGATACATTTTTCACTGTTTTTGGCGAGAAAACAGAAGGTCTTCAGCTATTTAGTTCGCCCGGAAGAACCGAAATCGGCGGCAATCACACAGACCACAATTTCGGAAAGGTACTCACGGGGAGTATTGACTTGGACAGCATTGCTGTGGCAGCGCCAACGGAGGATGAGTTTGTATATATTTATGATGTAAAGTATAAGGAAGACTTTTCGATTCATAGTANGGATATAGAAAAAAGACCGGGGGAAAGGGGCGCCATTTCCTTGATACGAGGGATTCTTCGGGGTTTTTCCGAAAGAGGNCTTCGCATCGGCGGTTTCAAGGCATGTGTGAACAGTAGTGTCATCAGTGCCGCCGGTGTCAGTTCATCGGCATCGTTTGAGATGTTGATTTGCACCATTTTGGACGATTTTTACAATGAATCCTCTGTGCCCAAAACGGTATATGCTCAAATCGGACAGTTCGCGGAAAACACATATTGGGATAAAGCGTCGGGGCTTTTAGATCAAATGGCGTGTGCCATCGGGGGACTCGCGGCGATTGATTTTGAGAATCCCGCGATACCGAAGGTGCGGCAAATAAAAAAGAGTTTTTCCGATTATGGATATGGACTTGTCATTGTAAATACAGGGAAGGGTCACGCGGATTTGAGCGAGGAATATTCCTTGATTCCAAAGGAAATGAAAAGTGTTGCATCTTTTTTCGGAAAAACCGTTTGCAGAGAAATTTCAAAGGAGCTTCTTTTGGAACATAGTAAGGACTTAGAAAGCGCGGTTGGTAGCAGAGCTTTTTTGCGCGCGCTGCATTTTTTCGAAGAAAATGACAGAGTGGATAGAGAGGTAGACGCGCTTGAAAATGGACGCTTTGACGATTTTTTGAAGGAAATAACGGCGTCGGGCGATTCCTCGTGGAAGTGGCTTCAAAATTGCTATTGTCCGGGCGAGAGAAGACAGCAAGAAATTTCGTACACATTGGCACTTACGGATTTGTATATTCGTGACCACGGATGGAAGGCGGCGTGCCGTGTTCATGGCGGCGGTTTTGCCGGTGTGATTATGGCAATTTTGCCGGAAAAGGAAATCTCCGAGTATATGGATTTTATTCGAAAAGCAGGGAAAGAACCCTATAAAATGAACATTCGGAAAATCGGAGCGGTCAATGTACTGAAAATGTAAAATTTTTGATTTTATTTGTATAAATATTTATTTACTCGTATACAAATAGGGTGTATGATGGCAGATGTGAAAAAATGTTTGTCGGAGGTCACTTGTCCTTAAATATTGCTTTCAAGCAAAGTTTTTTCACAGAAAAAAGACGTTGAGAAGTTCTTATCGTCCAATCATAACTTTTTCACTTCGAAAAGTAGATTTTATTAGAAATTTGTGACGTCGGCAAGTGACGGAATGGGGATATATATGACTAACGTAATGCTTCGTGCCTCTGCTCTTATCATGATTGTTCTTTTCGGCTATCTTCTGAAAAGGAAAAACGTGGTTTCTATGAGTGCCGTGCCGATTCTTTCGACCCTTGTTATCAATATCACACTGCCGGGCGCGATTGTCACGAGTTATAGCAAGCTGAATGTGGAGCCATCCATGATTACGCTTGTTTTCATAGGGCTTCTTTGTAATGTCATCATGGTGTTTATCGGATATTTGCTTGCGATTAGGAAGTCGAAGGAGAGAAAAGCCTTCAACATGATTAATTTGGCAGGCTACAATATCGGTTCTTTCACGCTTCCTTATGTACAGAATTTTTTCGGACCGGAGTGCATTTTGTCGGTCTGTCTTTTTGATACGGGAAATGCTTTTATGGGCGCGGGGACGACTTATTCTCTGGCGGCGGCGGTTGCCGGACGCGAGAAGCCGGGCATCAAGGTGCTTCTTAAGAATATTTTCACCTCCGTTCCGATTTTGTTTTATGTGGGCATGACGACCTTTTCGGTACTTCATATTCAGCTTCCGAAGTTTGTTCTTTCCGTTGCGGAGGTAGCGGGCGCGGCAACACCGTTTTTGTCGATGTTTATTATCGGGGTCGCCTTCGAGCTTCACCTTTCCAAATCACAGCTTTGGCGAATCACGAAGCTTCTTTCCTTGCGGTATGCAATGTCAGCGATATTTGCGGTTGGCTTTTATTTTCTATTGCCTTTTTCCGAGGAAATTCGGCAGGGACTTGTACTGGTTTGTTTTTCACCGCTGTCTGCGCTTTGTCCGATTTTTACGGCAAAGCTGGACGGGGATACGAATCTTTCCGGCTCCTTGAACTCGATAAGTATTGTTGTCGGATTGGTTCTTATGACAGGTATTATTTTCTTCATGCAAAGAGGTGCTTTGCCGTAAGATAATCTCAAGAAACGAAAAACGACATGAAAAGCGACAAAGCCGAAGAATGGGTTTTGTTGCTTTTTGCATTGCTGGAAATTCCCTGAAAAAAATTGAAAAAACCATTTTGACAAGCCAATTTTAGCGTGATAAACTGAGAATATTTATAAATAATTGATAGAAATGTTTGGTTTATTTCTTTTGGTTTTGGGCAAAATGCTCAAAAACATAGAGGTTCCTATGATAAATAAAAAGCATAGGATATTTTGGGTAAAAAAGCCCTCGAAAAATGGATGGCTTTTCTTACATACAGGAAGCTTGTGTTCAAATGGATATGTTTATAAAAAACTACGGAGGTGTTGGAAAATGAAAATTGCTGTTATCGGTGCAACAGGTAAGGCGGGTTCTCTGATTGCAAGAGAAGCCAGAATCAGAGGGCATGAAGTGACTGCGGTGGTTCGTCCCGGCAGTGCGTCCAGGTTGGAATTTCCCTATAAGACAATCGAAAGAGATTTGTTCGAGCTTACTTCGGAGGATGTATCTGACTTTGAGGTGGTCATTAACGCGTTTGGCACTTCTTTTAGTAAGCCGGGACAGGAGCATCAACATTTAACGGCTGTTGAGCATATGATTCAGGTATTTTCAAAGCTTCCGAATGTACGGCTGATTACGATAGGCGGCGCGGGAAGTCTTTATAAGAATAAAGAAGAAACGAAGCGGGTCTTGGACGATATTCCTCAAGAGTTCAAGGCAGTACCTGAATTTGCGGCAAAGGGCTATGACCTCATTAAGACAAGTAATATCAACTGGACCTATATGAGTCCTCCCGAAAACTTTGACGCGGGCGGCGTCCGAACCGGAAAATATCTTCTGGGTTCCGACTATGTGATTCCGAATTCCTACGGCGAAAGCTATGGTTCTTATGCTGATTTCGCGGTGGCGATGGTAGATGAAGCAGAACAAGGACGGCATACCCGCAAGCGTTTTACCATGGTTTCCGATTCGCCGTTTTTCCACGGCAGTAAGCAGCTTTATAATCTGTCCAGTTATCCTTTTTTCCGCCGGTACGGATATATGGGCATTTTCACGCAGGCAGATATTAATTTCGGAAATACACAGCTATACTTGGGCACGCGTCACGGCTCTTATATGCTGTCTGAAACCGGAAATAAAATGATTGATTTTGCCCCTATTTATGAAGGGAAAAAGGTTCCTTGCTCGGTAAAAGCAAAGGCTTGTGAGCTAACGGTCCTGACACGGTACGGGAACATTTATATGTGCTTTGCCGAGCCGGGCTTATTAGTGATAAAGGGCGACAAGGGCATGGGTCTTCGCTTTGAAAAACAAATGAAAATTGATGTCGTCAAGCCTCGTGCCGGCGGCGCGTGGGAGTTGGTTTTCCGCCGTCTTTGCAGTACGGTTTTTAAGCCTCTGAAGGGAAGTATGGACGTAGATGCTAAATGGGAAGCGGAAAAAATCACAAGTCCCAATGCCAAAATAGATGTGTTGCCGGAGGACGGCGGTTCTTTTGAGCTGGCGATCGAGGATTTCACTCATGCCGGTTGGGTAAGAGACAGCTATCCTTCCTACGAGGAGGGACTAAAGTCCTCGGAAGCAGATTGGCAGTCATTTTTGGAGACGATTCCTCATTTCGACGCACGGTATGAAGAAAAAAGAGAAGAATATGCGTATGTACTGTGGTCGCACCTTGTCGGTCCGAGCGGTAAAATCAAAAGACCTCTGATGTTCATGTTCCCTACTATGAGAGCCTCCACATGGCAAATGTGTCAGAATGCGGTGGCACTCGGGCAAAAGGATTTGACAGTACCTGTTGAATTGATGCTGAACACGTTAGATGAAATGAGTCCCGTGGGTCAAATGTGTGATAATTATGACGATATGTGGGGAAGCCAGCCATTTACAAAGCCGCCGCTTCACGGTTGGGCATTAAAGCTTTTGATGCAAAAACATGACCTTTCCAAGGCGGTGCCGGGTGATAAGCTCGAAGCGATGTACAATGGATTCGGACGTGTGGCGGATTGGTATATGAATTATCGTGATGACGATAAGGACGGACTTCCGCATTATGAGCACGGACATGAAAGCGGTACGGATGACGGCTCTATGTTCAGAGAGCATATGATTGTCGCGGCGCCGGACTTGTCGTCCTTTCTTGCCTTGTCCTTTGAGGCGTTGGGTGATATTGCGCTTATGCTTAATAAGCCAAAGGCGGAAGCGGACCGTTGGTATGCACGTTCAAAGGAAATCATTGATAAAATGTTAAAGGCCTTCTGGAACGGAGAAAGATTTGTCGCGTTTACCCCGTTTGAAAAGGAAATTGTCGCGACAGAATCCTATGCGTATTACTTGCCGATCATGTTGGGAAAACGTCTGCCACAGGAGGTTATTGACAAATTAGCGGATGATTTGAGTAAGGAGGGCGATCTTCTTACTCCGTACGGACTTGCTTCCGAAAAACTATCCTCCAGTACGGATTTCCGGCTTGGCGGCAAAATGGCACTCGGCTATGTACTTCCACCGACGAATATTATTATTGCGCTTGGCTTAAAGGAAGCCGGAAAACCGGAGCTTGCGAAATTGATCGCCAATCGGTATTTGAAAGCCGTGAAGGATATGGGCCCTGTCATGCTCATCAATCCATTCCGCGGCGGCGGTCGTCCGGGTGGTTCATGGGCACCTTGCGCGTACATGATTTTGGCATCTATGTTAAATGATATGGAATAATTGATTCCGGTAAATGGTGAAAAACACCCGAATTGAGGAGAAATTTTCGACTCGGGTGTTTTTTTCTGCGAGATATAAGATGCAGGCTTGTGAGAAAACGTGTGGTCGAGGAAGCGGCTTGAAAATCTGTTCTTTTCATAGTATGCTGTTGGTAGGAAAGTAGGAATATCCGACAAGTGAAAAAGGAGTTGATTTTATGTTAGCGGAATTACGTCCGAAATCGCAGGTTACCATTCCCAAGGAATTGGTTGATCGACTGGGGTTATCTGAAGGTGATAAGTTTGATGTATATGAGAAAGAAGGATCGATTTGTTTTATGCCGGTATCTGTTTATCCAAAGCAATATATTGCTGAACTAAAAAAAGAAATTGAAGAAACAAAAAAAAGAATTGTTTCGGGAGAACAACCTGTTTTCGATGATATTGATGAGTTGTTCAAGAAATTGGAGGAAAAGGACTGATGTCTTTTCAGTTCGCATATACAAAAAGATTTCAAAAACACTTTGCGTTTTTGACGGAAAAAGAAAAAAATCAAGTGAAAAGGAAAGTAATCCTCTTGAAAGAAAATCCTTTGCACCCCTCGCTGCGAACAAAACGTATACAGGGGACAAAGGATTTATTTGAATGCAGTGTCAATATGTCAATTCGGATAGTTTGGTATTACGAAGGAAATAAAATGATGATATTGATAGATGTGGGGCATCATGATATCTTAAATCAATACGGATGATAGAGAAGTATTTCTTAAATACAAAAAAGGAGTCATCAAAAATGAAACCGAATTATCAGCGTTATTATGTGAAGTACATGATAAAAAAGCCGATTTTGTTTTATTCTTTTTTGTTTCTCGGCGTTGTCGGTTTCATTTTCGGAAGTATGAATATTCAAATGGATATTCGGAAATCGTATCCGGCAGTATGCGAGGACGTGATTCAACTGAAAACGGATATCTCGTAAGTAAAAGACGAACACTTGTCGGTGTCAGAGATTTCTAATGGAAAATCTGCTTTTTGAGCGACTGCACTTTGCCCGGAACCGAAAATGAGCGGTTTTCGACAACCGTTTATTCACTCCTTCTCGTAATTTTTTATCACGGCGCACCAATCCAATTCGCCGTTTCCTGCATCAAGTCCTTTTTGAAAGCTTTCCTCTAAGAGATTTCCTAAAGGTAAATGAAGCCCGGCAATGGCGGCGGCGTTTTGCACAAGTCCGACGTCCTTTGCACCGAGCTTCATGCGAAATCCGGGCGGGTCAAATTGCCCTTTAAGCATAATATTTCCGTAGTTTTCATAAATCGGAGACTGGAAAAAAGCATTGACAACACGCATGAGTACGGATGGCTCCATTCCCAATTCCTTTACTAAGCTTTGAGCTTCGGAAAGCGATTCAATCATGGAAGAAAGAAGAAAATTCGTCCCGATTTTGACGGCGTTTCCGTGCCATGCTTCCTCTCCTAAGGAAAATACCTCCTGCCCCAAGACCTCCATGACAGGAAGTGCAATGGCCTGCGCTTTTTTATTACCCGCCATCAAAACACGCAAAAGAGCATTCTTTGCCATTTCCGGTCTGCCCATGACCGGTGCAGATAAATAATATTGATTTTTTTCTTTATGTGCTTTTTCCAATTTTTTCGAAAGCTCGACACTTATTGTACTCATGGATATATGGATACTGCCCTCTCGAAGGGCATTCCATATGCCGTCATGTCCGAAAACGACCTCCTCTACAGCTTGGTCGTTGGAAAGCATAGTGATTACAATATCACAGGAACGCGCGGCATCAGAAGGAGAGGAGGCGATAACCGCGCCTTTTTCGGAAAAAATGGCCGCCTTTTCGGGCGTGCGATTGTAAACGGTTACATCAAACCCTGCATTCAACAAATTTTGTGCGATGGGAGCACCCATAGAACCCAAGCCGATACATACAATTTTCATTATTACCCTCACCTTCTTCCACTTGTCAGTCGATTTTTTTAGTAAAGCAAATAATACGGTTGGCCTCGTGGAAGCCGACTGCCAAATGAAAGTGATAGCTGTCCTCATTATGGAATTCACAATCGCTGGCAAACATAAGGCAGCCCTTTTCCCTTGCCCAATGCTCGCAGGCAAGAAGAAGCTTTCTTGCAATGCCCTTTTTTCGGTATTCGGGCAAAACAAAGATGCCCTCTAAGTAGCCGATATTACCGCCGTTTGTGCCCTCAACATAGTCAGTGCGTATGGCGCAATGGGTAAAGCCGACGGGAGTACCATCGTGAATGGCAAGTAAGAAAACTTGGGATGGATCCGATAAAAGAGCACTGTTTTCCTCAAACAAATCTTCAAAGGTATGATTTTTATAAAGTAAAAGAGTTAACTCGGTTAGTAGGTGTATATCGGAAGGAGTGGCTTCTTTTATATCCATACAAAGTACCCCTTTCTTATGTATGTGTAAGCACCGGGATACGAAGCCGCATTTTTTCGAAAAGAACAGCACCCTTTTCGGATACAAAGAGCGTGCTGTCTTTCTTTTTATACATAAACTCCATAAAGCCTTCTGTGTTTTGCGGCGTGAAGCCCAATCGAACATTCTTGATCCCGGGACGGCCGAGTGCGGCAAGGAGATAATCCATCGGGATGTCCTCCTTTTGATAAATCGCGTGCAAAATCAGGGTGTCCTTTTGATAATCGGCAACGACTGCGCAATCCAATTCTTCNAAATAATAAATACTGTTAGGGTAAATATAAAGAGCATAAAACATAGTAAGCTCAGGATTGTTCTTAATATCAAGCTTGGCAACAGGAATCGCCGAATTTACCAAATCAAAAAATAAGGACCGCTGGCTTTCCTTTTTCATATCCAATTTGCGGATAGAAAGAGGAGATCTTTCCGGCATGAGCTTTCTATGCTCAAATTCACAAGCAGGGTACAGGCAGAATTTCGGATAATATTCCAGAACCTCATCATTCGCGTAAAGAAAAATAAAGTCTGCCTTGGGCATCCATTCCTCAAGCACGGTTTCCATCAGAAAACGACTGAGTCCTAGATGACGGTATTTTGCGGCAGTCATCACGGCGCCAATTTGCAAGGCGCGAACCGGAATGCCCTCCAAGGAAAAATCCATAGGAGTCACAGAAACATTTGAAATTGCCTCTCCCTTATCAAATAGGGTGTAAGGAATATATTGCTCTTTCCAATAAGAGGCCTGATACCAGTCCTCCAAGTTAAAGCCGTATGTGTCCTTCATGAGCCGATTAAACGCCACTCGAAGGTAATCTTTTCCCTTGTAGCCGACTTCGAGCTGGTAGATTGTTTCGTTTAGTATGACATTCTTCATAACAGTTGTCCTCCCTACGTGGTGCATCGGTTGCAATATAAAAAAATTACTTTCATTATAAGGGTTAACGAAATATAATGAAAGCGAAAAAGTCGGGACATGAAAAAATTTGTTATAATAGTGAAAAATTCTTGTTTTTTACCACTAAAAAAATTTTTTGATTTTATGGAGGAAAGCGTATGAATAAACCGGTTTTGGTGATAATGGCAGCAGGTATGGGCAGCCGATATGGCGGACTGAAGCAAATAGACCCGATAGGCCCTTCCGGTGAAAGCTTGATGGATTATTCCTTGTATGACGCGAAAGAAGCAGGCTTTGAGCAAGTCGTTTTTATCATAAAAAAAGAAATAGAAAAGGATTTTAAGGAAACGATTGGAAATAGGGTCAGCGAATATTTCCATGTGGATTATGTATTTCAGGATGTAAATAGCGTACCGGACGGATTTTTGGTTCCAAAGGAAAGAACGAAGCCGTGGGGGACAGGTCACGCTGTTTTGGCGGCAAAGGATGTGATTTCGGAGCCGTTTGCCGTTATAAACGCAGATGATTGCTATGGCAGACAGGCTTTTTCGAAAATATATGATTTTTTGAAGAATGTGAAGGACTCGGATGTATTTGAGTATGCCATGGTCGGATATCGACTGGGAAATACGCTGACGGAAAATGGTTTTGTTTCCAGAGGGGTCTGCGAAAGTGAAAAAGGATATCTGAAAGGGATTGAAGAACGGACGCAAATTGAAAGAAAAGAGAAATCACCGGCATATACAGAGGATGGCGGAAGGACATGGGTATCGATAGCGGAAGATACTGTCGTTTCCATGAATCTATGGGGCTTTACACCGGGCTTTTTTCAAGAGCTGGAAAAGGGTTTTTCTGACTTTTTAGAGACTGCGCTTGTGGAAAATCCTTTGAAGGGTGAGTTCTATTTGCCTTTTGCGGTAAATGATCTTCTAAAGGAAAAGAGAGCAAGAGTGCAGGTTTTGCAGTCCGAGGACAAGTGGTACGGTATGACGTACAAAGAAGATAAAGCGTCTGTGCAGCAAGCGATTTTGAACATGGTGAAAGAAAAAAAATACCCAAAAAAGCTGTGGGATTTTTCGCCTGAGAAAAGCGGAAAGGACTACGCAAATCCTATTTCCTTGGACGAAGCGGAGATTTCCGGCCGTTTTTGGAAGGATTTCATGGAAAAGGCAAGAACACAGGTGATCCCTTATCAATGGGAGGCACTAAACGACAGAATTCCTGATGCAGAACCCAGTTACGCCATGCAGAATTTCCGAATTGCGGCAGGGAGAGAAAAAGGCGAATTTAAGGGATACGTTTTTCAAGACAGTGATTTGGCGAAATGGCTGGAAGCGGCGGCGTATTCTCTAATGTGGAATCCGGACCCCGAGTTGGAAAAGACAATGGACGGGGCGATCGAGGATGTCGTTGCCGCGCAGCAGCCGGACGGATATTTGAACACATATTATATTATTAACGGACTTGAGAAGCGCTTTACGAATCTAAGAGACCATCATGAATTGTATTGTCTTGGGCATTTTCTGGAGGCAGGGGTTGCCTATTATCGTGCGACCGGAAAGGATAAGCTTCTAAATGCGCTGATTCGATATGTGGATCTGGTAGATTCTTTGATTGGTCCCGAGGAGGGAAAGCTGCACGGCTATCCGGGACATGAGGAAATAGAGCTGGCTCTTGTGAAGCTTTACGATATTACAAAGGAAGAAAGACATTTGCGTCTTTCCCAATATTTTCTGGAGCAAAGAGGGCAGGACCCCAATTATTTTCAAGAAGAAAAGAAGAAAAGCGGGACACCCTTTGCATGGGAAAAAAGTTGGTTCCAATATGACTATTATCAGGCGGGGGTGCCGCTTTCCGAGCAACATTCCGCGGTCGGACACGCGGTTCGAGCCGTGTATTTGTATACGGGAATGGCAGATGTGGCACGTCGGACAGGGAACAAGGACTTGGAGGAGATATGCCGCCGTCTGTGGGAAAATATGACCAAACGTAGAATGTATGTTACCGGTTCTATTGGTTCATCGAGCTATGGAGAGGCATTTACCTTTGATTATGATTTGCCGAACGATACGATTTACGGAGAAACCTGTGCGGCGATTGGACTTATTTTCTTTGCACAAAGAATGCTGAATGCAAATAGAAGAGGCGAGTATGCGGATATTTTGGAAAAATGTCTCTATAACGGTGTAATCAGCGGTATGTCCTCTGACGGAACGAGTTTTTTCTATGTAAATCCTTTGGAGGTTCTTCCGGAGGCTTCCGAAAAAGATCAATTGAGACGGCACGTAAAGGTACAGCGTCAAAAATGGTTCGGCTGTGCTTGCTGTCCGCCGAATCTGGCGAGACTTCTTACCTCTCTTGCGTCTTTTATGTATTCGAAAACAAAGGATAGTCTTTTCGTTCATCTATACGCCGAAGGAAAAATACAAGCAAAGCTTGAAGATGGGGCGGTAGATTTGCAGGTGAAAACAAATTATCCATGGAATGGTGATATTGAAATCGACGTTGAGAAAGTACCGTTGTCGTTTACCCTGGCACTTCGTATTCCGGCGTGGTGCGCGAATTGGACGCTTTCGCTGGATGGAAAACTGCTCAATGTCACACCGGTGGATGGATATGTCTATCTGAAGGATATTCTGACAGCGGGCGCAAAGCTTCAGCTACAGTTGGATATGCAGGTTTCGGTGTTGGAGGCGAATCCGCGCGTTCGGGAAAACGTAGGAAAGGTCTGTGTACAAAGAGGCCCAATGATTTATTGCTTAGAGGAAGCGGATAACGGAAAAGATTTACACAGGGTATATTTTGATGAAAAATCGGCATTTGTGACCTCTTTTGATGAGAAATTTTTCGGCGGGGCGGTTCTTTTGGAAAACGAAGGAAAGAAGCTTCGGAAGG
>JGI994J12354_10005133_pt1 | contig 11393 bp, 7 predicted proteins | sample IntmicLarv3ML3BL_FD_12354 | JGI IMG/M metagenome (IMG submission 12354) | reverse complement strand
GGCACCTCCGTTCGCAACATCGTCAACGGTCTTCTTCATGTCGATAAGACCTTCGACAGGGCCGATGGATACTCCGTGATCCATGGGCACGATGACAGAATTTCCTGTTCTCCTGTCGACGATCCTTTCCAGTCTGATACTTTTTCCATACATGTTTGTCACTCCAAATGATACAGGATATGTATCTTTGAGTGGTTTCCGCTTATTATATTCGAATATAAAATCTATTCCGTGCTATTGTGTAGCACGGATATGATCTTTCTGAAAAAGGGTTGTAAAGCTGCAAAGAGGAAAATCAACTCTTCAGCGTTTTCAAAGCCTCTTCCACGGTCGCTTCTTTGAAAACTATATCTGACATGGCACGTGTCATTTTCTCCACATTGCTGTGCTGGAAGATATTACGGCCGATGGATACGCCGCGGCCTCCGGCCTGCAGGGAATCGTAAACCATCGTAAGGATATCCTGGTCCGAGTTCATCTTCGGACCTCCCGCGATAACGACAGGGGCCAAAGTACCTTCCACTACCGTTTTGAACGAATCGATATCTCCGGTGTAACTGCATTTGACAACATCCGCGCCCAATTCAGTTGCCACTCTGGCAGCATGTGCCACGAGAGTGGGATCGTAAGAATCCTTTATGTTGGGGCCGCGCGGATAAGCCATCACGATAAGGGGCATTCCCCACTCTGAACATTTCTTGGAAACTTTTCCGATATCTTTCAGCATGTTCGATTCGGTCTCCGCTCCAACGTTGATGTGAACGGAAACAGCATCGGCACCCATGGCGATCGCCTCTTTGACGGTTGCAACCAGAACCTTGTTCCTCGATGTAACGCCGATATCAGTGGATGCGGACAGATGAAGGATCAGACCGACATCTTTGCCGTCCGTACGGTGACCATAACCCACAAGACCTTTGTGCATGAGAACGGCGGTTGCTCCGCCGTTTGCGACACCGTTGACGGTCTTCTTCATATCGATGAGTCCTTCGATGGGACCTGCGGATATTCCGTGGTCTAAGGGAACGATTACCACGTTCCCCGTTTTCCTATCAAAGATCCTTTCCAGTCTGATACTTTTTCCATACATGTTTGTCACTCCAAACGATACAGGATTTGTATCTTTGAGTGGTTTCTGCTTATTATATTCGAATATAAATTCTATTCCGTGCTAATTGTTAGCACGGATTGAAATTCCATAATGTCAAGTCGTTTTTTCTCACGGCAACGAAAATTATCTCTCATGTGATGGTTATGATAAAGTACATGTTCATTAATCACTTTTCATGGGGTTCCTGAGCAAATTTTTTGAGAAGAGACAACAAGTTAAACATAAAAGGGATGACCTATGTTCCGGAATCATATCAGAATTTAGACAAAATGTTGAGGAAATCGAGACTTTATTGAAAAATGAATTGCATTATCTGGATCCGGAAGTCTCACAGAGATATATTGACAGATACGAGAGCATTGCAACCAACACCAAACAAAAAGATAAGGTGTTGAGGAAATCAAGCATGTATGGGGAATTAGTGGTGCAGAGTAAGGTCTCTGGCCAATTTATGTCAATGTTCAGAGAAACAATCCCTCTACATAACGAAAATTCTCTGAAAAAGCTTATTGAGATCAATTCAAAATTATTTTTTGTGGAAGGGAAGGAATTCGATAGACAGCAGAAGGAGTGTATCGTGAAGGACGTGCACAATCATATTGTGATATCAGGTGCAGGCACGGGAAAAACGATGACCATTGTCGGCAAGGTGAAGTACTTGATCAAAACAGGAAAATGTGATTACCGAAAGATCCTTGTTTTGTCTTTTACAAATAAGACCGCTGCGGAATTGAGAGGAAGAATAAGGAATGAAACTGGGTATGAGGTGGAGGTATGCACATTTCATAAGATGGGATTGGACATTCTGAGGGAAGCATCAAATCACTCGGTGAAGGTAAGTGACGGAAAACAGTTCGATTTCATTATGGATGCATTAAGTGAATTGTCAAAGGAAGAGACATATTGCGTAAAACTTTTGCATTATGAGTCCGAATTATTGGAAAGAAGTAATAGAGCATATTGGGCAGAAAGGAAGTTGAGCAAGGAAGAAATCGGAAAGCTAAGAACTATCATCACAAAAAAGGCGGAGACAGTAAGAAGTTACGGTGAGAGGGATATAGCGAATTTTCTTTACGCGAACAATATCAATTATGTTTATGAGGTTAGATATAAAGTCGACGAGAATGATACTAAATATAGGCCAGATTTTTATTTACCGGATTATAGAGTCTACATAGAATATTATGGGATAGACAGGAACGGCAAGGTTCCCACGTATTTTTCATCAAAAGACGGAAAGACGCCATCGGAAACATATGTTGAAAGTATGGCCTGGAAAAGAAATTTACATATGGAAAAGGGAACAAAACTTGTTGAAGTGTTCGCTTACGAAAGATGGGAAGGAACATTACTATGCAACCTGAGAGATGGCCTGGAGGGAATGGGAGTAGTATTTCCAAAGAACCCGGTATCGATAATAGAAAAGGACACCATGATGTCTATCTCAAGGTTGTTCGAATCTCTGTTGAATAGAATGAAGTCGAGAGGTCTATCTCTCAATGATGTCTGGACAATGATCTCGAATGATAAGAATAACGCTGATGACAACGTATTGATATTTTCCTTATTCGAACCTGTGTTTGAGAAATATCAGAAAGAATTGATGGAAAGTGGTAAAGTAGATTTTAATGATATGATAAATCTTGCCACTAAACACATCAGAGAAGGGAATTTTATCCATGACTATGATCAAGTTTTGATTGATGAATATCAGGACATATCAAGTTCTCGCATAAATCTGCTGATGGAAATGAGAAGGGCAAAAGATTTCAATGTATTCTGTGTGGGCGATGATTGGCAGAGTATCTATGGATTCACAGGAAGTAATCTGGATTGTTTGTACGGTTTTCAAAAATATTGGGGAATAGCCGAAGAAAGTAAGGTAGAGACTACATATCGTTTTCCTAGTAAATTAATTGATATCAGCAGTAAATTCATATTAGAGAATCCTAAACAGATACACAAAGAGCTGAGAGCGCATAACGATGATGGTTTTAACATATTGGAAATCAGAGGGTTAACAGAAGAAAAGGCACTTAAAGAAATACTGGATAAAGTAGTTAAGCTCCCTGAGAAAAGTACGGTATTCTTTTTAGGGAGGTATAATAACGACAGAAATATTTTATTTCGTGATGTAAGAATTGAACATCAAGGATCAAAGATAATGATAAGAGGCCGTTACGACATCGATGCGCAGTATCAGACAGTACATGGTGCAAAAGGACTCCAGGCAGATTGCATCGTGCTTCTCAACAATCGTGATGAGATATTAGGATTTCCAAGTAAGGTGATTGATCCGCCAATTGTCAATTTATTGAATGGGTGGGACGAGAGTTTTCCATTTTCTGAGGAAAGAAGAGCATATTATGTCGCTCTTACGAGGACAAAGAAACTGTTGATTCTTTTGACTGTCGATGGAAAGGTCTCTTCTTTTGTCAAAGAGATTGAAGAGAGAAATCAAGGGCAGATGGAGAGAAATTATTTCGGTGAATGTCCAGTATGCGGAGGAAGATTAGTGAAAGTTTTTGGGAAGTACAGCTATTTTCTGGGGTGTTCAAATTTTTCATCTAAGAATTGTAGATACAGGGAGAAAATGAAAGAAAAAATTGATCAACAGTGAATTTCAAAGCATCAAAAAATTTCCTTTAGTTATGGATAAGTCTTTAATAATGGCTCATCGTTCGGAGGTTTGTGGGCTGGTAGATCAGCTGGAAGATCGCTTGCTTTGCAAGCAAGAAGTCGCGAGTTCAAATCTCGCCCAGTCCACTCTTACGTCTCAGAGTTTTATGAGATTATATTATCCTACTGGGTCAGTGATGGATAAATTAAAAAGAGACTGTTATTGATTCAATGCGACCTAATTTTCAAACATTATGTTGAAAAGATTTATCATCAATCTTCTTTGGTTATTGAATGCACATTGTGTTGATTATATGAGGGGAAGTAAGTATATTCGAATGTTCATACGTTGATAGTTTTTGAATAGTGTTTTTCAAAAAGCATGATGAATAAATATAAATTTTCCGTTGTTTTTTCGAAGACCCATTAACTTATAAATTTGGGGGACATCCCTTTATTTATCAAAAGAGAGGGGAATACATGAGTACTAACGTCTCAAAACAAAAAAGGGAAAAATTAATTTTGAAAATTGGCATTTTGCGCGACTATGTATTCGCATCCGAAACGGAACAGAATTGGGATAAAGACGAACTTTTGATTTACTTGAATGATCTAGAAAAGGAGATATTGGGACAAAGATACGGGCTTGTATTTGAAGAGCATCTCGAAGTGATAGATAATTTGTTGAAGACACATGTTCCTATTTTAAGCGAAGAGGAAAATCTGTTTATCGATGGAACACAGGAGACGAATTTTTTAATTGAGGGTGACAATTTAGCAGCATTAAAACTTCTTCAAAAAACTCATTTCAAGAAAATCGATTTGATATATATTGATCCTCCATACAACACCAATCGGGGCGAATTTATATACAATGATGAAAGGATTGATGGCAATGATATGTTTAGGCATAGTAAGTGGGCATCTTTTATTAAGAAACGTTTGATTTGCGCTAAAGATTTATTGTCCCCTACAGGTTACATCTTTATTTCAATAGATGACAATGAATATCCGGTTCTAAAATTAATTTGTGATAATGTATTTGGAGAACTTCGATTTTTAGGTACAATCGCGTGGGAAAAAAGAAATAAATGTCAAAATACAAAAACAGCAAAAAGGATGCTTCAGCAAAAAATAGAGTATATTCTTGTTTATAAAAATTTTAGTGAGCGAGCAGAATTCTCATGCCATATTATTGGTCAGAAGGAATACCCAGATTGTGATGAAAATGGACCATTTAGAGCCGAGGAAGTTGGACAAATGGGAACAGAAGGTATGAGGGGACGTGAAACAATGGTGTTTCCAATTCTTGGCATAATGCCTAGGGTGGGCAATCAATGGAAGTTAGGGTGTGAAACGATTCAAGAGTGTCTCGACGCAGGTAATATCACAATTGAAAACGGCAAGGTAATTAGGAAAGTGAGGAGGGAAGACGAGGAAGAAAATATCATTAAACCCTTTTGGGGATTTTTTTCTGCAAAAGAATTTGGAACCGCAGAAAGTGCTAAGGCAGAATTGTCAAAAATATTGGGAAATAAAAACCATGGGTTTGAAACTGTGAAACCAGTTGAAATGATTGAGGAGATAATATATCAAGTTATGGCAGAAAGAGATGACGGTATAATTTTAGATTTTTTTGCTGGATCCGCAACGACAATGCATGCAACGATGAGGTTTAATAAAAACTACGATAAAAGGTGTTCTTCAATTGCCGTAACCACAAATGAAAATAATATTTGTCGTGACATTAGTTATGAACGCATAAAAAAAGCAATAGAAAATGAAGGACATGATGCCAAATTGAAGTACTATAAGGTGGAGTATTTATTAACTGACAAAAAATTTTACTACGAATATGCTAATGAATTACTGTTTCATATTAAAGAATTAGTGGAATTAGAAAATAGTGCAGATTTAAGAAAAAGTAAAAATATAGCGATAATTTTTACAGATGAGGAGTTGAGTAATTTTGTAAAATCTGATGATTTTACTCGAGGTTGTAAACTGTATCTTGGGCACGATGTACTCCCCACTAGTGAGGATGAGGTTTTTCTTCGTGAGAATAAAGTTGAAATAAATACGATTCCGAATTATTATTATACGGAATTCGGAGGTAGTTAATGAGCATATCTTTAGCCAAATTTCAATTAGAGGCAATAGCAAAACTCAATGAGGGCATGTTGTCAGAAAAACGTGAGATAATTTTGAAAAGCTGTACTGGTAGCGGTAAAACAATTATTCTTACACATTTCATGGACAGTTATTCCAGAAGTAATGAGGGAATAGTGTTCATTTGGCTGACACCTGGAAAAGGCAATCTAGAAATACAAAGCAAGTTAAAGATGGATCGTTACATACATAGTTCGTCAACAAAGTTGCTTTCTGATATTATGGTTTCTGGGTTTAAGGAATATGATTTTTGTTTTATTAACTGGGAGAAACTTACGAAAAAAGGCAATAGTGCTTTGAAAGAAGGAGAACATACAAATTTTCTAGAACACATTAGGAAAGCAATTGATGAGGAATTACGATTTATAATTATTGTCGACGAATCTCATCAGAATGATACAATTAAATCAGACGATATTATTGAATATTTTAAGCCGGATAAAATTATTCGCTGTTCTGCTACACCAAAGAATAATAGGAATGTTTTTAAGGTCGAGGTTTCTGAATCAGATGTAATTTCAGAAGGGTTAATAAAACGATTGCTAGTAATTAATGAAGACTTTCCAAGATTAGTAAATGTATCGGATAAAACATCATACCTTCTTGATCATGCACTTCAGAAGCAAAGGGATCTTCGTTTAGAGTTTTATAATCGTGGAATTGATATTAATCCATTAATCATAGTTCAGTTACCTAATAATTCTGATTTTTTGCTTGAAGATGTGGAATCGTTTTTCAATTTAAAAGGCATCACATACGAAAACAGTGAATTGGCAATTTGGCTTGCAAATAGAAAACAGAATCTTGAAGAAATAGAGAATTTAAACGCGAAGCCCGTGGCAGTGATAATTAAGCAAGCAGTCGCTACAGGGTGGGACTGTCCAAGGGCATATATTCTGGTCAAACTTCGAGATAATATGAATGAAATCTTCGAGATACAAACCATAGGCCGTATAAGGCGTATGCCTGAGGTGAAACATTATGGGAGCGATCTTCTGGATTGTTGTTATTTATATACCTTTGATGATAAATTCACCGCAGGGGTTAAACAAAGTCTTGGTAAAGGGGCATTGGATGCATTAAGAATATTTTTGAAACCTGAACATCGTAACTTTTCACTGATAAGTGAACAGAAAACCAATGTACCAATTTCTCGTGATGGTACTGTTGTATTGAAAGTTGTTTGTGAGCATTATATGAAGGCCTACAATCTTGACAACGACGTTGAAAAAAATAGGAAGAAGTTAGAAATGAGAGGTTACATATTCGAGGAAAAAGTAGTTGAACATACTAGATCTGGATTAATTCGTGAGTTGATTAGTGAGGAATTCAGACAGCTTGATGGCGTTCTTGTTGTTGAGCCAATAGGAACTTGTAAGCACGGTAGAGACTATCACAATTGTGTAGCAGATATCGGAATGAAAATACAGCTCGATTATGATCGTGTTAACACAGTTGTGCGTAGGCTATTTTGTAGGGAGGTTAAGTGTATGGATAAAATTCTTAACCTTCCTACACGTGAACATTACGCGTTCGTTATAAATAATAAGCATCGTATGAAAGATGATTTCGAAGTAGCTATTTCTACAACTGGAAACGGGCCATCCAACAAGAACCGAGTTACGGAAAAGCCCTTTAGTTTTCCGAATCAGTGTTTTTTCACATACGATGGAAACGCGAAGTCTCAAATGGGTATGACTAAGAATGTATACAAAGGGTATCTTTCTTCCGCAGAAGAACGTTCCTCTCCAGAAAAAATATTTGAGAAGTATTGTGAAGTGAGTCCAAAAGTAAGATGGTTTTATAAGAATGGAGACAGGGGATCGGAATATTTTTCTATAGTTTTTGAGAACAATTTAGGGAAACAGAAGTCATTTTATCCAGATTATATTGTGGGAAGTGTCGATGGGATTTATGTCATAGAAACAAAGGGAGGATTCACAAAAACGGGAGAGAGTGAAGACATTGATATGTATACTGGAAAAAAGTTTGAAGCTTTGAGAAAGTACATTACTAAATATCCAAGTATCGATGAATGTATAATAAAAGGCGGAATTGTAAGGCAAGACAAACAAAGTCAGGAATTATGTATCTGTATGGATGAATATAGTGATGATATTATGAGTACTTGTTGGAAGTTACTTAAAGAAGTTATGTGACAATGAGCAACAGGAGATGACTTTATGAGTAGTGACAATTGTAAAGAAGTGAGAGTGTATTTTTATTACTTAACAGTCGAACGAATTAAAGATCGTTGTGATGAAAGTGTGTATAAAATTGTGGAAGTTGCAAAAATATTATCTAGATTTTTCTCTTTTCTTGTGGAGAAAGGGTTAAACGATAGAAAAATAGACAATGAAAACCTTATGGAAGTCGCTTGGCTTGATAAGTTTTCGGATATCGGGAATGGAAATTATAATTTAATTTTTAAATCTGCTAAATATAATCATGTGCGTAATGAGATTGATACGATTACGATGGAGGAGTTAGGAACTAGAAAACGCCCACAGGATGCAGATCAGGAAAAAACACACCTTTGTATACGCCTTAATGAAAAACGTAAATCATTTCTTGTAGTGCATGAAGGTAACAGTGATGGATTACCTATCGGTCGAATATTGGTTTATTTAAATAACAAATTAAGAGAGTACTGTGAAGAATCGGAAAATGAGTACCAATATAAACTAATATCTGAAATAATTCCAGGAGATGATTTTTTGGAGGAACTTAAGAAATCAACAAAGCCAATTACTCTCTTAGAGTTGACTATCGAATCAACCCTACTCGATCCTTATCTTAAAATTGCAGATCGTGATAGTGTACGTAAAACAATAAAGGTTTTGATAAAAAGACCAAAGGGATATAGAAAAATGCCGGAAAATCTAATCAAATCTTATTATGAGAATATGCAATCAGATTCAATAATTCAACGAGTTACGGCAAAGTATTCTAATGAAAAAATTGCAGATACGGATATTTTCAGAATGAAGCGTAATTTAAATGTTCGTAAGGCTGACGTTACAAATGAAGTAGATAGTGATGATTTTTTTATAAAAGCTCAAAATTTTATCAGTCAAAATGGGGGGCAGTGATGCGGACATCGCTATTCGTTCCCTTTGTGGATTACTTAAAGACTCGTAAAAGGTTACACATTAAATTTTTAATGCCAATTATTTTTGCTCTCGTGGTACTGACGACGCTCCAAACTTTTATTTTCATAGATTACATAGTAATTGATGAAGTACTGTCAATTTTTTCCACAATTATTAATGTACAAGTTAATGTTATTGCAATACTATTATCGTTTTCGATAGCTATAATGACCATTCTTGTTTCTTCCGACAGCGGGAGTCTTCAGAGACTTAAGGAAGAGTACGATGAATATGGCAGGTATAAAGGGTTAAAAAATGACAAATATGATGGTGGTTGTAGGCAGTTATCACTTTTTCAAATAATGTTATCTAACATTACCTACGTCGTTTTTATTGAAATAGCATATCTGGTAATACTGGTGTTATTTGTTATTTTTCAAATGGTATTGCCTCCTCAGGTAATTCTTTTTTTGATTCCAGTTTGTGTATTTTTTATAATACATATTTTGCACGTATTGCTTGAATCAGTGTCCTTTATGTATCTTACTTTTTGGAGGTAGGGTTTATAGGATAGCGAATTCACTTTTTTCTAAATTCTCATATGAAATTTGTCAACCTTCATTAATAAAGATGATTTAGGTTCACATTGATATACCAGTAATATAACATTATGATGAAAAATTATCCATTTCTTCATCAATCTACAATGATACGTTCGTTATTAATAAAAAATCAATAATACGATCTATGAGGTTTTGTTCCAGGATTATATTATAGTCTCGCGAAACAGATCAGTTGGCAAGTGGTATTTTTATTACATATACTTTGTTTTTGATATGTAAAAACATTGATTATGAATAAGTAGGGAGGATACAGTCAATTGCGGAAATAAGTTAAATTACGACTAATGGGTACAAAATATTTTACGTGTTCCATCCCTTTTGCCATTGTGAAAAAATGGACGAAGAGCTTTTGGGAAAAGAAACAATAAATTTGGTGATTAGAGGGGAGGAAGTTGGATATATTTCATTTGTTGTTACAAACGGTGTGTTAGAGATCAAACACACTGTAGTGTATTCTGAGTTTAGAAAAAGAGGTTATGGAAAGAATTTAGTAGATTCTGCAATAGATGTTGCAAAATCTCGTAACTTAACAGTGACCTCTTCATGTTCCTATGCAGATCGAATTTTGAGTGGAAAATAAAGATTAGGAATTTCTAACAATTGCTTTGATCCTTCTGATTCCGGCTGCTGAACTTTCTTCTTTCATTATTTTAAATTCGCCAATTTTTTCAGTGCTTTGAACATGTGGGCCGCCACATAATTCGACAGATATATTTCCGATGCTGTAGACTTTCACAACATCACCGTATTTATTCTCGAAGACACCAACAGCATTCCTTGACTTTGCTTCTTCGTAAGAAAGCTCCTCACAAACAACTGGGATATCTGCTTTTATGGCGTCGTTGACGAATTCCTCGATTTCAACCAACTCCTCCGGAGTAAGTTTACGGTCAAGATTGAAATCGAATCTCAGTCTTTCTGCAGTGATGTTGCTTCCCCTTTGCATTATATTTGGATCGACGATCTTTCTCAAAGCAGCATTAAGCAGATGTGTTGCCGTATGTAATTTTGTGGTCTCTTCACTGGCATCGGCCAACCCTCCTTTGAAGACCTGCTCTGACCCAGCTCTTGATTTTTCTTGATGTTCTTTGAATCTTTTATCAAAATCTTCGACATCGATGCTGTATCCCTTTTCAGAAGCAAGTTCCTGGGTCAATTCTACCGGGAATCCAAATGTATCGTACAGTCTGAATACCAATTCTCCGTTCAGAATCGTCGAATCACCGTTTTCCTTCAACATCTCATCGAACCTTCTGAGTCCTTTGCTGAGGGTTTTGTGGAATTTTTCCTCTTCTGCTGTTATTAGCTCACAGATCGTTTGTTTGTTTGTTTCAAGTTCTGGGTATGCTGCAGAGTACTCTGAAATGATGACCTCGGAGATCTTCTGCATATTCACTCCTTCGATACCAAGATTAGACATGTATCTGCTGGCCCTTCTGATCAATCTTCTGAGGATGTATCCCTGTCCGACCTTCGACGGGATGACTCCGTCTCCCAGCATGAATGTCGACGCACGGAGATGATCTGATACGATCCTGAAGGCTTTAACGTCATCTTCATATCTCTTTCCTGAGAGTTCTTCCAGTTTCCCTATGATCCCGGTGAACAGGGATGTATCGTAAACACTTTTTACGCCATTGACAACACAAAGCACTCTTTCCAGTCCCATTCCCGTATCGACATTCTTCTGTTGAAGTGGAGTGAAATTTCCGTCCTTGTCCTTGAAGTACTGCATGAAAACATTGTTCCAGATCTCTGTATACTTCCAGTGACAAGGAC
>JGI994J12354_10005132_pt1 | contig 11395 bp, 5 predicted proteins | sample IntmicLarv3ML3BL_FD_12354 | JGI IMG/M metagenome (IMG submission 12354) | reverse complement strand
ATCTCTCTTTTCTGTTTTGACCTCCGCGGAATACAGCGAGTGGGAAACATCGGATGAATTTTCGATAGAGCCGGCGCTTTTAGGCACCGATGCAATGAAAACAGTGGCACAGCAGGACGGAACAGCCCTTCTCTTCAACGAAAAAACAACCGAAATNGCGGTCATAACGGCTGACGGAACAGTCTGGTATTCAAGCCCTCAAAATCGACTGTCACTGACAAAGGCAAGCCTTGAACGCTATTCCTCCTCGGTTCTGGTCAAAACGACGGACAGCGCCGGAACACCCGGAGAATTTACCTCATTCGGCGACTGCGTGAAATACGGTCAGTTTACCGTTCAGAGCATTCAAAACGGAATAAGTGTAAACTACCGCTTCGGAAAGGTATCCAAGGTGTCGGTTGTACCGAAAGCGCTGACAAAGGAACGCTTTGAAAGTATCCTCTCAAACCTGACGGCAACAGAGCAAAAATACATAAAAACCTATTTCGGTTATGCGAATTATGAGGCTGAAAAGGACTCCGCCATACGTCAAGGGCTTGAAAGTAAATACACAAATATCGCAAGCCTTAAGGCGATATATACGCTCAAAGCCTCCATGTCGCTTACGGAAACACGCCGGCTTGAGGAATATCTTGCAAAATCAAATTATACTCTTGAGGACAAGATAAAGGATCACGAAACCACAGGCTGTCAGGAAACTGAAAGCATAAAACCGCATTTGCTTCTGACCGTGAATTATACGCTGGACGGCGGAAGGCTTAACGTCAAGGCGGATATTGAGGGAATGAAAGCAACTAAAGATTTACTGATAACCGAAATCGTGCTTATGCCGTTTATTAACACACAAAACGGGAGTCTGTCGGCACAGGCTGTCATTCCCGACGGAAGCGGAGCGATTGCCGATTTATCATCTGTGCGGCAGCCGCTTACACCGGAATATGCCGAGCCGGTCTACGGTATTGATTACGCACTTCCGCAAACAGGAAAGCCGGCACAAAAGGAAAATATATCGCTTCCTTGCTACGGACTGGCAAACAGTGACGGAGCGTTTCTGGCAGTCATAAAAAATTCCGCAGAAACAGCGGGGCTTTATGTCAAGGTACGGTGTGCCGAAGAGGAAATCGGACAGGTATCAGCGGTCTTTAAGCTGCTTGATTATACACCGGTTAAGCTTAGTGAGGAGGACAGCCAGACGGTTAATATCTACTCCGATTTTTCATACAAAAACGATGCGGAGATTGTTTTTTCGTTCCTGCCAAAGGATAAAAACACATATTCGGATATCGCACTTGCGTACAGGGATACGCTGAAGCTTACGAAAAAGGCAGACGGCAAGCCGCATCTGGCGGTAAATATTGTTGGAGCCATTGATGATATTGAGCCGCTTTTCGGAATCCCCCGCGAGGTTATTAAACCTCTGACAACCTTTGATGAAGCAGGCGATATTATTGAGCAAATGGCAAAGGGTGCGGGCAGAATTGTTGCTGTATATTCGGGAATGACTAAGGGCGGACTGAAAAATCCGGTTCCTAACCGGCTGGAAATTGCTTCACAGCTTGGCGGTGAAAAAGGTTATAAAAGGCTTCAAAAAAAGCTTGAGAAGCGCAACGTGTCGGTCTTTCCTCAGCTTGATTTCGACTATGCCGGACGCAACGGTGCACTTGACGGATTTAACGTCAAACGTGATACATCAAAGCTCCTGACAGGTGAGGTTGCATTTAAGACAAAAAACAATCCGGCAAATTATACCGTTAGTGAAAAATCCGCCTTCGGATATCTTATGGGAAGCAAAAAATCCCTTGAAACGTTAAAGAGCTTTATAGCTGAATCAAAAGGCGAGCTGAAAGGACGGTTGGCGGTTTCCTTTATGGCAGGCGAGCTGTCCTCGGATTTCAAAAGCCGTGAGGGAATAAGCCGTACACAGTCGGCGGACTATACCGTGAAAAAGCTTGAAGAGCTTACAAAAAACGATATATCGGTTCTGTCATCGGGCGCAAATGCCTATGCTCTTCCTTATCTGACCTACAGCACCGGACTTCCTTGTGACAGCAACAGTCATCCTGTTTTTTCGCAGTCCATACCGTTTGTGCAGATGGTTTTGTCGGGCGCGGTCAATTATACAATGCCGCTGTTAAACCGTTTCGCGGATGAGGATTATTACACTCTTAAGGCAATTGAAACAGGCTCTGCCGTGTATTTTCAGACAATAGCGGCACCAAATTCGGCGGTAAAGGGTACGAAATATACAGATATGTACAATGTGAATTTCGATACAGTCAAGGAACGCGTTTTAAGAGTGAACAAAAAGGTTTCGCAGGCGCTTGACAACGTATCAGGCAGTGCAATCATAAAGCACACACAGCTGTCGGACGGGGTTTTCAAGACAGATTATGAAAACGGAGCGTACACGGTTGTAAATTACAACAAAAAAGAAATAAATACCGAATTCGGAACGGTTACGGCATTAGGGTATTTATCCAAGGTGGTTGTATAGATGAAACGAACAACATCCCTGAGTAAATCAAAGCTTTTAATCTCTAAAAGCAGAATCGGATATATTTTCATAGCTCCCTTTTTTATCGGATTTATGCTCTTTGTCCTTATTCCTCTGATACAGTCGCTCATTTTCAGCTTTTGCGACATAAAGATTGTCGGCGGCGGATATGCAACACCCTTCAGAGGGATAGAAAATTACCGTTATATTCTGCTTATTGACACAGGCTTCAGACAGCGCATGATAAACTCCATTCTTATGACACTCCGCGATTCGGCGGTTGTTGTTCCCTTCAGCTTTTTTGCGGCATTGGTTTTAAGCAAGGAATTTAAGGGGCGTACACTTGCACGAGCAATCTTTTTCCTGCCGGTTATTGTTTCAACAGGTGCGCTGGCGGCACTGGACAAAAGCGGCGTTATGGGTATGATTATGGATCGTAATACGGCACAAAGCCTCAACACAATGGAGCAAACATTTTCGGCACAGATGTTTATTACAAGCTTTCTGGGAAGCGGTCTGCCCGACTATCTCATAACCTTTCTGACAAACGCGACCGAGGGGATTTACGATATTATTGTCAAATCGGGCATACAAATTGTCATTTTTATCGGAGGTCTTAACACTATATCACCGGCGCTTTTTGAATCGTCCGACATTGAAGGCGCTGCGGCATGGGTTAATTTCTGGAAAATAACCTTCCCGATTATGGGCCCTTATATTTTGCTCAACAGCGTTTATACAATCATCGACAGCTTTACAAACAAAGCAAATCCGATAATTTCCAAAATACAAAGCGACATGAATGGACTTTCAGGAATCGGAAACGCAACGGCGGCGGCATGGTTTTACTTCCTTGTGATTTTTCTTGTTCTCGCTGTGTTTTTCGGATTTATGTCAAGGAGGGTGTTTTACTATGATTAAAAGCCTTTCAAACATGAAACCGGGGTTCAGAAAAAAACATGCGATAAAGCTTTTGACTGCGGTCTTCCGGCTGGTATTTATCACAGGAATCTGCTTTGTGATTTTGTATCCGATGCTTACCCGAATTTCAATGTCATTTATGGGTGTAAACGACCTGTATGACAAAACGGTGAAAAACATTCCTAAAACCTTCAGCCCCCAAAACTATACAATGGCATTCACCCATCTTAAATACACCGAAGCATTTTTGAATACGGTCATGCTTGCGCTTTTGGTTTCGGTTTTACAGGCGGTTATGTGCGTTTTTGTCGGATACGGCTTTGCGCGGTATATGTTCCGGTTCAGAGGAATCCTGTTTGCGCTTGTCATTGTGTGCATGGTTGTTCCGACACAGGTGATACAAATGCCGCTGTACCTTAACTTTAAAGAGTTTGGTCTGGTCGGAAATCCTGCACCGTTCGCACTGCTTTCGGTAACGGCAACGGCTCCCAGGTGCGGACTGTATATTTTCCTTTCCCGTCAGTTTTTCAAGGGGATACCCAAGGAAATTGATGAAGCGGCATTTATTGACGGTGCGGGACATTTTAAGCTTTTCTTTATCATAATGCTCAAAAGCGCAATTCCGATTATGGTTACGGTTTTTCTTTTTTCATTTGTCTGGCAGTGGGGAGAAAATGGTTATACAGGACTTTTTTACAGTAACCTTAAAACTATCGCAAGCACACTGGACAGTCTGGGTTATTCGCTGGCGGCGATACCCACTGCCGGAACGGACGTAACGGTTGCCAATAAAATTGCCTTTGATTCCATTATGAGGGCAACCGCTTCAATTTTAGCAATGCTTCCACTTCTTGTGCTGTATATATTCAGTCAGCGGTTTTTCATACGCTCGGTAGAACGCACAGGTATAGTAGGATAATCAGAGCCTGTTCACGCTAACGCTCTACGCTCATCTTTTGGTGGATTTCGGATAGTGCGAACAGACTCCAACACACTAAAATAATTAACAGGGAAAAGAGGTCATTTCTATGAAAAAAGCGTTGGTCATAATCGGGGCAATGATTATTCTTGTGAGCTTTGCGGCGATTGTTATGGCGGCACCCCTTGCAAAGGACCCTCCAAAAGGCTCCACGGCAGCGCTTCCAAAAAAGGGAGCGGCAAATGTTCTGGTCTATGAGGATTTTGAAAGCAATTCATTGGGCTTGTTTACAACTTCAGAACCGGACGACGCTTCAAAGGCTGCCGCAAAGGTCGAGGTTGTTTCAGGCGGTGCCAACGGCGGAAAATACTGTGTAAAGGTATCGGGACGGGGCGAAACGGCGGATGGCTCCTTCGGAGGATACAATACGCTTCAGCTGCCCAATATTGCCCAGCTGATTGCCGCTAAATTCCAAAAGGATCCTTCAAACCCCAACCATGCAGAAACCTATTATTGCTCGGCGTGGGTTAAAAATGACTCGCCCGATGTAAAACAGAGTTTCTGGCTTCAGCTTCAGTACGGCGGTTCGGCAGAGGTATGGCTTACCGGAGCAAATTACTATGAAACAAAGGGTTCCGAATGGACACAAATCGGCATGACAATAAGAAACGGTCAGGTTGAGTATCAGCCCTTTACAGAGGACACAACAGGCTCGGGCATCTATGAGGCACGCGGAACAACAACCTGGTCGGCGCTCAAGTTTATCACAAAGGAGCCGCGTGACGCGGACGGCAATGTAAAGCAGACGGGCAAGGACTTTTATATTGATGATATTGTTGTCTGGAAGGTCGATAATGACGCGGATATTATAAAGGATTCTCCGGCATCATCAGCGCCGCAGTCGTCAGCACCGCAATCATCCGTGCAAACTCCTGAAAGTGTTGAATCGCAAACAACGTCACAGTCAGAGGAGGAGTCAGCACCTCAAGATTCACAGCCGGAGCAAAGCACAAGCTCTCCGGCAGATAATACAAAACCAAAGGACAGTAATACAGGTATCATAATAGCAATTATCGCCGCGGCGGTTGTTATCGGCGGCGGAGTGTTCGGCGGAATGATATTCATGTCAAAAAGTAAGAAGCAATAGCAACAGGGAGGAACACAAATGAAAAATCTGAAAACAGGCTTAATAACAGCGGTAATTATCTCCATACTTATGTCATGTGTTGTTTTGGTTACATGTGCGGTTGATTATGACAGCATAGGCTCTATGGAAAACCTTCTTGAGGACGGCGGATTTGAAGAAGGCTGCGGCAATGCCATAGTTAATGAGGGAGACCCCGGGGAAACAGCTGTCATGACACGTGTCGGAAACCAACAGACAGCCGTTTCAAACCGTGTGATAAAGATTGTCAGCCGTACAGCGGACGAGGATTTTCTTAATAACGGTCTTTGTTATGATATTACAAGCCTTATGAAGCAAAAGGACGGCGGCAGCTACAAGATTCAGGACGCGAACGGATGTCTTTATGTTTCGGCAAAAATAAAACTTGAAAATCCGTCTGACACAGTGTACGCGCGCCCTGTTATTTTTGGATGGGCACCCGGAGGCGCAGGCATCGGACAGATGTTTTTAAGCGATGACGGAACAATAAATTATCCTGTTACAGGCTCCGAATGGACAGACCTTGGCATAAAAAGCGGCGAGTATTACCGCAATTTCGCCATATATGAAATGACCGCTGCAAAGCTTGACAACGCAAATCAAAAAATCAAGCTGATGTTTTCTGTGTCGTCGAACGCGGCGATGAATACACCCTATACAGGCAGTTACTACATTGATGATGTTTCACTCTTTTTTGTTGAGGGTGTAAACCATACAGCAAGTGTAACGCGCAAGCCGGGTATGCTGGAAAACAGCGATTTTGAGCAGCTTTCGGGCGGCAATCCGATAGATTATTCCGCAACGACAGCCGATTCATGGACGGGAAACGGCTCAACAACATGGTTTGCAAGCGGGGCTGTCATTCAAAACGAATTACTCAGTGAGCCTGACCCGAATGCTCCGTTGTATGAGCCGGCGGGTGTTCATACAGGAAAGGCAGGCATTCTGATTTCGGGACGTACAGGTACTCATCAGGGAATTTCTGTCAATATGAAGCCGATTGCTGACGCTTTGGGAGCGCTTAAAGCCAATGAGAAATATCATCTTTCAATATGGATGAAGGCAAAAGCGCCCGGAACAACAATAAAGGTTTCGCCGATATGGGGCGGAAACGGAAATGCGTACCTGAACGGTGACGCAGACCTTGCATTTGATGTAACCGACCAATGGACAGAGGTTGGATTTAATATGACCGGGGATGAATATTATGCCTTTAAACGCGAGGGCGAGGAGGAGGGAGACTTTAATCCGCAGGACGGCGAATGGTCAGCCATACGGTTTAAAACCGACGGTATGCAGGATTACTATGCCGATGACTTTAAGGTTATGAAATACATGCCGCCGACACAGGCGGAGCTTGACGCTCTTGAAGCCAAGAAATTTAATGACAGAGTAGATGCTCTTTTCCCTGTTACCCTTGACAAAAAGGCTGACATAAAGGCGGCAAGAGCTAAATATAACAGTCTGTCGGACGGCATAAAGGCTCTTTGTAATCTGTCAGGACTGATACAGGCCGAAACCGAGCTGCAAAAGCTTATCAATGACGGATATAAGCAGTTTGCGGAAACTCCTTATAAGCGCGGCGACAATCTGCTTTTGAACGGCGGCTTTGAGAAGGGCTTTCTTCCCGCGTTCTATGCAAACCGGACAGAGGACACAGGAAAAGCGGCGGACATCACACTTGTCAGCAAACAGGAAGCGGGCACAGGACATCAAAGCAAGGCGCTTTATGTCAAGGACAGGGCTTCGGGAGAAAAAATAGCCGGTCCGCAGTACGATATGTTTGATATTTTAAAATCAAACGGCTCAAAGGGTACATATTTTATGAGCGCAAAAATAAAGCTTGATAATAAGGACGATACCGCCTATATATGCCCTTATCTCCAGGGCGGAAATCCGGACGAGGATACAGCGGACGACAATGCTCATTCCGTAAAGCTTATGCTTGCCGGCGGAACGGCATATCAAATCAACGGCAAGGAATACACCGAAATCGGATTAGGCACCGACGGAGCATATATTCCCTTCAGCATATGTGATAAAAATTCAGGACTTACCGACGAGAGTATTGCACTTACGAAATGGTTTAAATTCCATTTTCAGATGTATGGCGGTTCAGTGGTCAGCAACGATACACCGGCTTATTCGGGCAATTATCTGATTGATGACATAACCCTATGGTTTGTGCCCGATGGAAGTATGCCGTCTGACGGAAGCATTACGGTTATCGGACCCAATCTGCTTGACGACGGAACCTTTGAAACAGATTATGATTATGATGCCGAACCGGAAACAAGTTTAACATGGTATCCGAGCCGGGTTGAAGCGGAGGATGCAAGACCTGCTGAAAAGGGCTGTACTCTTGCGTATAAAACAGTAAGCACAGAGCCGGCTTCAACGGTTGACGCATATGGTGTTCACGCGGGTAATTTCGGTGTTAAGGTAACAAACCGTCCCGGTGCAAATCAGGGTGTTGCTATAAATATGAAACGGCTGGTTGACAAGGTGGGCGCTCTTGCGGAAAATGAGCATTACTACATTTCGTTTTACATGCGAGCCGAGACGGGTAAGGAATTTTTTGTCATTCCGATTTTCGGAGCAAAGGCACAGGAGGGAGAAAGCAATTCCAATGGATATGTCGGCGGAGCCGAGCCTAACATTAAAGTGACCGATCAATGGACACATGTTGGATTTGACATCACCAGGCAGCAATATATGGCATTTATGAAAGAGGATAAATCGAAATTTGACCCATACGGACGCGAGTGGGCGAGCATTCGTCTTCAGACCGCGGGAGAAACCTTCGGGGTATTTGATAACTACTATATGGACGATGTAAACGTTTGGGTTTCCGACAGCGCGGGTTCAGGCAAAACAGGCGACCAAAGCAATATGCTTATTACAGTCATAATCGCTCTTTCGGCAGCAATGCTCATCGCTGTTTGCAAAAAAACAAAGCTTTTCAATGAGGAGACTTCAATATGAGCGATGTTCTTACCATAAATTCCGACCGTAAAATGCCTTTGGGCACATGGGTCTGGCAGGTTTCAAGCCATTTAGAAGACCTTGACAGACTGCTTTCATTCTTCAAAATCAACAACGTTACCGAAGCCTATTATTCGGTAAACAATGATGTCAGTGATGATGAATATGCTGCTTTGATTGAGCAGACGGCAGCTGTCGGTGTTCGAAGCGCCGCACTGAGCGGAGACGCTTACTGGATACTTCCCGAGTACAAGAGCTACTATGAAAGCTTTTTAGACCGTACAGAGCAAATCAACCGCATGTGCAAGGGTGATGCAAGATTTTATTCTATCCATATGGATGTTGAACCGCATGTGCTTCCTCAGGCTAAGGAAAACGGTTTGTCGGAATATATTCCGGGGTTTGTTGAGCTGATTGAGGATGCAAGAAAGCGTGCCGACAGGATGGGGCTTTTGCTTGAATGGGATATTCCGGCATGGATATGTATGCATTCCGACCGAAAAAATGACTGCTCGATTACAGAAACGGTTTTTCGGTATTGTGATGCTGTCAGCATTATGGCATACCGCGATTTTGCGCAGGGACAGATAAGCATTACGATTCCCAATATTGAATTTGCCCAAAAATATGACCGTCCGCTGATTGTCGGATGTGAAACCATTCAGCTTGAAGAGGGTCTGCGTCCGGACGGGAATTGCTCAATTACTTATTTTGAAGAGGGTCGGGAATATATGTATCATGAGCTTGCCATTGTTAAAAACGAGCTTTTGAAGGAATATGACAATATCGGATTTGCCATACACAGCGCAGAGGGATGGATGGCGCTAAAAGACTGACTAAAGTCAGTCTTTATAAGGGGTATCCAATACCCCTTATAATATCCCCGGAACGCACCGCGGTCGGTGCTGGAGTCAAGGGAAAAATTCTCGGCACATGCGGAAGCCTTAAGGACCCGCCGCGAATTTTTTGGATTTAATGTTTTTTACAGCTACGATACTAAAGGACTGACTGCAAAAAGGAGAAGATACATTTGTCTGTTGCCGATTATTTGAATCAGTTTGAAGCAATAAAGAAAAATCCAACAAACGGCAGATTGCCGTCAGGCTCGTGGTTTACAGAGGACGGAAATGTTCTGTCTTTGCCGCGTGACGACGGTGACAGCCGATATCCTTACGGAAGCGGAGGCTTTAACTTCTGGGCGTATTCCAGCGGATACATGCACGCAAATGAAGGTCTTTTTTCTCCCTTTTTACGAAGCAGTGAGGGGCAGGAGCCGAAAATATGCTTTTTCGCGGGAATTAAAGAAAATGACCAAATCGTTTTGATTCCCCTGCTTGCCGTTCCGCGGCTTAAGGACGTACCGGGCGAGCGGTATACCGTCTTTTCCGAAACCCATGTGACATATGTAACACTGTATGATGGCTTTGTTTTTGCGGTAAGGGTATTTGTCACGGATAAAAACGACATTTATTTTACAGTTGAGGCAAAAAATAATTCAACTAAAGACAGTGAACTTTTTATTTCATCCTATTACAATCCCTTTTTGCTTCATGATATCGCGGAAAACGGTGAAAACAGATGGTTTCGGGAGGTTTCGCTTGTTCAAAAAGGAGAACATCCATCCTTTACGGTTATTACAAGTGAAAACTTAAGCAGGACAAAGCAGGTATTTAATTTGTGCGCATTAAATCGCGGACTGAGAATGTCAAAGGGAGCAAAGCTTCTTAAGCACGAGGAAACGACCTCCGGAAATGCTTATGTCGGCGGCAGCCGCGGAAGTCTGCACAACCCGTCGGCTCTTTACAACATGACCTTCGGGCAAGAAATACATTGCACAGCATTTACCGGGGTCGGTATCGCAGGTGACCTGATTACGCTTTCACTTCCTTCAAAATCGACCGCCCGCACAGATACGGTTATGTCATACAAAATACACTGTGAAAGCGTAAATGAGCTTGAGATACTGCTTTCGGACACAAAAACGGCAGAACAGATTGACAGCTTGCTTGCTGAAATGTCAGAAGAAAAGGAGCCGCGGTTAAGTCTTGTATTCGGCAAAGCACGGCAGGATATTTTGCCGCAAAGCATTTTAAATCCGTTTATTGAACAGCTGCAAAAGCAGGTTGGGTTTTGTTCCCTTATCAAGGGGTATATTCAATTGAGCGCAGGCTCACTTATCGGGATTCGCGACGTTTTTCAGGCGCTTGAAGCATATCTTATTTTCAGTCCGGAAAAGGCAAAGGAGAAAATGCTTGAGGCATTAGGATTTACGATGACAAACGGTCGGTGTCCGCGCCAGTATGCACTCCCGATTCATGAAAATGCCCCTCCCGCCATGGACTTGCGTCCCTTTATCGACCAGGGTGTGTGGGTAATTTCAACCATTGTAAATTATCTTAAATATACAGACGATTTTGATTTTTTAAATACCGTGTGCGGATATTATGAAATTGTGGACGAGGCAATGCGGCAGGTCAAAAAAAGTGATATTACCGACAGTGTTCTTGACCATTTGATTAGAATCACAGACTATTTAATTTCAAATATTGACCCCAAAACAGGATGCGTAAAGGTGCTGTTCGGTGACTGGAATGACGCGCTGGACGGACTTGGCGTGAGCAATGACCCAAGCAAACAGTACGGTGATGGAGTATCGGTTATGGCGGCGCTTCAGGTCTATCAAAATCTTTGCGAAATGGCAGAGCTGCTTACATTTATTGACAGCAAAAAATACCGTGCGAAAATAATCGAATTGACAGATCTTGCGCAAAAAACCGAACATGGACTGCGAGAAAATGCAATTGTCACAGACGAAAAAGGAGAAAAGAGAATCGTCCACGGCTGGGGTGACGGGAAGTCATATTATGTCGGCTCGTTTTGTGACCCCGACAAAAAATCACGCCACAGCCTT
>JGI994J12354_10005131_pt1 | contig 11399 bp, 10 predicted proteins | sample IntmicLarv3ML3BL_FD_12354 | JGI IMG/M metagenome (IMG submission 12354) | reverse complement strand
CCCAAACCATGGACCGCACCGATTGGATGGTGTGGAATTATGACAATATGGAGGCCGAGGTTAATTTTTCATGTATTTTGAATTATGCCGATTATTATTACCTGCGTATCGGTGATAGTATTCCGGAAAACGCTGTGGGACAATACAGTCCGGTATCCCATACGCTGCATGTTTATGTTGAATCCGAAAAGATTTTGGAAATTCGCGCTGTGCACAAATCTGCAGAAGTGCCGCAAATCAGCGGCGTTCCGGGCAACAGCACCAATGTTATGCAGGAGTTTAAGTCCACCGATACAATACGGTATGAGGCTTGGTTTACTGATAATTCCGCTTTTGGCTTCACGGCGGAGCGGTTAAACTACATTTTTTCATCTATTACGCCTGTTTCCGATTGATTATTCCCAAAAAAGAAGGAGAGAAATTTATATGCGAAAAGCGCTTGTGTGCGAGGACGAAACTTCTATTCGCGAGTTTGTGGTCATTAATTTGAACCGCGCAGGGTATGAGGTGGTCGAGGCCGGTTCGGGCGAGGAGGCTTTGCGACTGTTTGATGAGCAGCGCGATGAAATTGACATTGCTCTGCTGGACATTATGCTGCCCGGAATGGACGGCTTTGCGGTTTGCCGTGAATTGCGTTTGCGCAGTTCGACATTGGGGATTATTATGTTGACGGCGCGCACGCAAGAGATGGAAAAGGTCGGCGGATTGATGATGGGCGCGGATGATTATGTTACCAAACCGTTTAGCCCTTCCGAATTGGTAGCGCGTGTAGATGCGCTACATCGCCGTGTTCTGTCGGCAAAGGTTGAGCCTTCTGTCAATTATCTTGAGGAGGTTGGCTGTGGCGATTTTGTGCTTAATTTGCGCAGCCGGACGTTGAAAAGAGCCGGTCAACCGATCGAAATGACCCAAGTTGAATTCCAAATTATGGAGTTTTTCCTGACGAGCGAGGGAAAAGCATTGAGTAGGGAAGATATTTTGCATCGCGTATGGGGCGAGGATTATTACGGCGAGGAAAAGATTGTGGATGTTAATATTCGCAGACTGCGTATGAAGATTGAAGAAGACCCATCCAATCCACGGCATATCACCACTGTATGGGGTATGGGATATAAGTGGACGGACTAAGGGATATTTAAAATTTCGCGGGAAAGGAGCGGACAGTAATGGGACGTAAACCAACGATTATGCGGCGGTGGATGATTAACGGACTTGGTGTAGTGGTTGTTATTTTGATGCTGTTTGGTATTGTGTTTTTGTTTGCACTGCGTTCCAACTATTACCGAAGTGTTGAATATTTACTGTCCGCCCGTGCTGACAGTATGGAAAATTATTTGGATTTGCTGGATATTTCGAGAGCCGATTCTGAATTGTCAAAATCCGCGGAATTTTTTGCGCACGCTGGTACGTTAGCTGAAGGGTTTGAATACAAGGAAGTATTGGAATTGCAAATTTTCGATCATAAAGGTGCGGTTTTTGTTTCCTCTTCCGGACTTGTTGCGGATAGTGTTATCCCCCCTGATTTCCTGAAAGCGTGCGCATCAAACCAGCTTCGCGGCACTTGGGAAGGGCGAAATGCACAGGGTGAGCGAATTATGGCATTGTCCATGCTAATTACCGATGATGCTGGTAATCTGGTCGGTGGACTACGGTTTGTTACCTCGCTTGAGCCGGTTAATTCGCAAATCTTTTTGTTTGCCGGCGTTATCGCGCTCGTTTGCGGCGCGGTTATCCTGTTTGTACTGTTGTCCAGCACCTATTTTATCAATTCCATCATACATCCTATTGCCGATGTCAACTCGGCGGCAAGGCAGATTGCGCTTGGTGATTATAATTCGCGTATTGTCAAACACTCCGACGATGAAATCGGGGATTTGTGCGATACAATCAACTATATGGCGGCGGAAATTGCCGCCACCGAAAACATGAAAAACGAGTTCATCTCGTCCGTGTCGCACGAGCTTCGCACACCGCTGACCGCTATCAAGGGTTGGGCGGAAACCTTGCAAAGCGGAGATTTTGGCAACGATGAGCTCACACCGAAGGGGTTAAGCGTTATCGCAGGCGAGGCGGAGCGGCTGGCGGGAATTGTTGAGGAATTGCTGGATTTCTCACGTGTGCAGAGCGGGCATATCGCCATGAAATTCAAACGCATTGATTTGCTGGCAGAGCTTAGCGAGGCGGTGGTTATTATGCACGACCGCGCCGTTCGTCACGATATCGAGCTTATGTTCATTGAATCGGATAAGCTGCCGCCGGTTTTGGGGGATAATGACCGACTGCGGCAGGTGTTTATCAATGTTATTGATAACGCCATCAAATACTCAAATTCCGGAGACCGTATCCGGGTGGAATGCGCCGACATGGGTGCTAATATTCAGGTTGTTATCAGCGATACCGGTATCGGTATTTCGTCAAACGATTTGCCGCGGGTCAAGGAAAAGTTTTTCAAGGCCAGCAACAAACGTCCCGGTTCGGGAATCGGTCTGGCGCTGGTTGATGAAATTATTCTCCGGCACGGCGGTACAGTCACTATCGACAGCGATGAGGGGGTCGGAACAACGGTATTCCTTACACTCCCTGTTGCGTTCCCGGATGCTTCCATTTAATTTTAATTCGAAAGGTTTGGTAAATACTTATGGCAGGTAACAAAGTAAAAAAGAAGACTTCTATCGGCGGGCAGGCACTGATTGAGGGCGTTATGATGCGAGGTCCGGAGCATACCGCTTTGGCTGTTCGCCACACAAGCGGCGAAATTCGCACGGACAGTTGGGAAACTGCTGGCAAGTCACGTCCGAAGGTGCTCAAGCTTCCGTTTATTCGCGGGGTTATTAACTTCGTTGAATCAATGGTATTTGGATATAAGTGCATGATGAAATCACTGGAAATGTCCGGAGTCGAGGAGGAAATTACCGCCGAATCAAACAAGGAAACGATTGCTGATGCTGATGAAGCCTTGGAAACGCCGGAGCCGGACGCTTCAAAAAAAGAGGGCGCTGGCAAAGGATTTATGACGTTGATTATGATTGTTGCCTCGGTGATTGGCGTAGCGCTTTCGATGTTTTTGTTCATGTTTTTGCCAATACAACTGAGAAAATGGTTGTCTATCCCGCTGCCATTTCTCGAAAACAGCGTTTGGCGTGCGGTTTTTGAAGGCTTGATTCGTATTGTTATATTTTTGGCGTATATGGTTGGCGTGTCTTTTATGAAGGATATAAAACGTGTCTTTATGTATCATGGCGCCGAACATAAAACTATTTTTTGCTATGAAAACGGCGATGACCTGACGGTGGAAAATGTTCGCAAGCAATCCCGTTTTCATCCTCGATGCGGTACATCTTTTATGTTTTTGATGTTGTTTATCGGTATAATTGTTTCAATATTCATCAGATTTGATGACGTTTTTCTGCGGACGGCGTTCAAGCTTATCACGCTCCCGATTGTGGTATCTCTCGGATACGAGCTTATCAAGCTGGCGGGGCGGTCGGATAATATTTTGGTTCGCATTATCTCGACACCGGGACTGTGGGTACAGCGCATTACGACCAAGGAACCGACCGATGACATGATTGAGGTTGCTATTACGTCATTTGAGATGGTGATACTGGAAAATCAGGATGAGGATACATTATGATGGCACGCGCCGCATATAAACATATTTGTCAACTGCTGTCAGATGCGGGCAACGAAAGCGCCGCATTTGATGCATGGTGTATGCTTGAGCATGTCACAGGCATTTCACGAACCGCTCTCACTGTGGCGGAGTATACACTGTCTGCGGAGCATTTTGCACGGCTTGAGGAAATTGCGGCGCGGCGCGGCGCAGGTTATCCCTTGCAATATCTGCTTGGTGAGTGGGATTTTCTCTCGCTTACATTGGCTGTTGGTGAGGGTGTGCTTATCCCCCGTCCCGATACCGAGCTGCTTTGCGAAACGGCGGCGGAGTTGTTGCCGGTCGGTGGACGGGTACGTATTATTGACCTTTGCGCTGGCAGCGGGTGTGTGGGGCTTGGTATAGCGTCGCTTGGCGAGGATGTTCATGTCACGGCAGCGGAGCTGTCGGATGCGGCGATAGTATATTTAAAACGCAACTGCGAGCGTTATCCGCGGCTTGACGTTGTACCGGTAAAATGTGACGTTTTGCGGGATGCGGAGCGGTTCTGCGGGATATTTCAGCCGTTTGACGCGATTGTGTCCAATCCGCCGTATATTCCGAGCGGTGACATCTCTGCTGTATCGCAGGAGGTGCAGCATGAGCCGTTAATTGCGCTGGATGGAGCTGATGATGGGCTGATGTTTTATCGTGTTATTGCCGGAGAATGGCTTACTCTGCTCACTGTTGGCGGATTTTGCGCTGTAGAGGTTGGAATCGGACAAGCCGCTGACGTTGCTGCTATTTTCGGCGCGGCGGGTTTGCAGGAAATTGAGATAAAAACCGATTTGTGCGGTGTTGACCGAGTTGTTTGCGGGCGGAAATTGTGAAAGGATAGTTGTGCTTGTATAAAATTTGAGCTAAATTAGCCGCCGCTTGGTCAAACCGGGATAAGTCGGCAAGTGATTTTTTTAATATGCTTTATTCTATGGTAAAGATGTTTATGATGCGGTTTTCGGAACGATAATTCTGGGGTTTATTTATCTGTTGAGTAGTTTTATCTGTTACTGCACCCAAAAAATCGCTCATGTATATTCCTCCTGACTATTTTCGCTAAGAAAGGTTGATTGAATTGAAAACAAAGTTGACACCTTGGATCGTTTTTCGCATATTGTTCAGTACATTTATATTAGTTTTGCTTATTTGGTTTATTCGCACAAAAGTGTTAGAATACGAAATGGATTTAAGACTTATTTTAATGATTTCAATTTTCGCTCTTATGGTAATTGTTCCTGTAACATATTTGATTCAAACTATAAAAAACCACAAATCACTTATTGAATCGGCGCCAACTTTCACTACAGAGGCAAAGGTGTTTTCCAAAACTTTTGGGGTGGGCGGACGTTATGCCATTGCCGTCTGTTTCATTGCATTTGAATTACCGGACGGAACTCGCAAAAACATCCAAATGAATGCAAACCAATATAATGTTATAGGTGAAAACGAAAAAGGAGTTTTGACCTACAAGGAGAACGGAACTTATATTGGGTTTGTTGATTTCCGAACAATAAAATAAACACATTTCACATATAGTTTTAAGACTTATTTTTCGCAAAATTCACAACCCGCTCCTTCATAATCCACCAATCCTGTTATCCTTTAATTGTGTGGTAAAATTAGAATTGATATTTTGTATCGAATTAGCGATAACTTTATCAAATCTGGCTAAATCAATCAATGAGTTTTCTGAATTGGAAGAGATTGTTCACATTATTTTAGCACTTCCAAAAATATTTTTGAAAGGGTGAACTTAATGAAAAAACATTATAACTGGGGTGGCTGGATTCTGGTTCTTTCAATTTTGGTTTTTTACATGTTAACTATTGGTTTGGCAGTATGGGATTCAGCAATTGTTTTGGAGATTATTACTTTTGATATTATTACGCTTGCAATTGTAATACCAATTTCAATCATTATATTTAAGGGATTATCTCGAAACGTTGCGTCAAAAAACGCCTTTGCGACATTACCTGAAATCACCTCAGAAACAGAAGTCTCAAATAAAAGCAAAAAAACAGTCGGCAGCAGATATTCTACAAGGTCTGTTTTTTATGTTACTTTTGAGTTTCCTGATGGGGAAAGAAAAAGTTTTCAGGTTAATCACGAAGTATGTGCAACCACAGATAGAGGCGATTTTGGAACTTTGACTTACAAGGAAGGAAATAACCATCGGTTCTTTGTAAGCTTCAAGCGCAAAAAAGTTAATTAAGTTTGGTTTGTTTAATTCTCGTTCTTCGCCGCCGCCCGCTCCTTCATAATCCACCAATCCTGCTGTTCTTTCTTTTCAAATAGGCTCGGAAATGCATCCTCCAATGGCGAAACATGTAAACAAATTCCGTGAGTGGGCATTTAGAATTGAACTTTTTGTCGCTACCTTTTATAAAAAAATGTTGACAAAACGATATGTTATCGTGTATAATATTATAAATTATAGCTTTTAAAGGCTGTGACGGGGGACAAGTACCGGAGCAAGTGTTGTTCAGAGAACCGCCGGTTGGTGCGAGGCGGGCGACATTATTCGGGAATATCACCTCTTGAGCTTTCCGCTGAACTCTTTCGGATAATACCGAATTCATTAGGTGTGAACGGGTTTTCGCCGTTATACGAAACAGCATTCGATTCGGCAGTGCCGTTTCCGATGCGCGGAGATGTCGGGAGTGTTTTTCCGATAAAAAGAGTGGTACCGTGAAGGTTTTCCTTCGCCTCTTTGTTAGCAGAGGCGGGGGATTTTTTATTTTTTGCAAAGAAATTGAAAGGATGGTTAATGATTATGAGTATGAAAAAGTTGAATGGTTCACAAATTCTCGTGGAATGTTTGCTGGAGCAAGGAGTTGACACCGTCTTTGGGTATCCCGGCGGCGCGGTGCTTAATATTTATGATGCACTGTATCAAAACAGCGACCGTATTACCCACATTTTGACGGCTCATGAGCAGGGCGCTTCTCACGCCGCCGATGGGTATGCGCGAGCCACCGGACGTGTCGGGGTTTGTCTTGCCACCTCCGGTCCTGGCGCTACTAATCTGGTTACGGGGCTTGCTACTGCTTATATGGATTCCATTCCGGTTGTGGCGATTACGGGCAATGTTCCCGTGCCGCTTCTTGGGCGCGATTCCTTCCAAGAGGTTGACATAACCGGCATTACCATGCCGATTACCAAGCATAATTACATTGTTAAGACCATTGATGAGCTTGCAGATACAATCAGAGAGGCTTTTATTATTGCGGCGAGTGGACGCCCTGGACCGGTTCTTATCGATATTCCAAAAGATATAACCGCCGCTGTTACTGACTATATCCCCTCCCCTGCTTCCGGTGCGCGCACTCCTGTGCCGCCGAAGCCGGAGCGGATAGAAATGGCGCTTGATCTGCTTAAAAAATGTGAGCGGCCACTGATTTATTTTGGCGGAGGTATTATATCCGCCGCTGCTCATCAGGAATTGCTTGCCCTTGCCGAAACGCAAGATATTCCGGTTTGCGCTTCCATGATGGGGCTTGGCGGTTTTCCGTCAGACCATTCGCTTTGGCTGGGTATGGTTGGAATGCACGGTACAAAGGCGGCGAACAAGGCCGCGGCAGAGTGTGATGTGCTATTGGTGCTGGGCGCGCGGTTTTCGGACCGTGTCGCCGGTAATCGAACCTGCTTCGCTCCAAATGCCGCAGTGGTTCACGTTGATGTTGACCACGCTGAATTTGACAAGAATGTTGGTGCGGCGGTCAGACTTGCCGGAGATTTGCGGGAGGTGCTGGCGATGTTGGCTGAACGCGCCGCCGCTCGCAAGCATACCGAATGGGTAAACACCGTTGTAAGTTATTGCGTGGATGTACAGCCAAACAACGCCGACCCCAACGGTTCACCCGACCCGCTTTATATTTTGCGCACACTGCGAAAGTTGACGGAGGATGACGCGATTGTGGTTACCGATGTCGGCCAGCATCAAATGTGGACGGCGCAGCATTTTGATTTTCGTTATCCGCGCACATTCTTAACCTCCGGCGGACTCGGTACGATGGGATACGGACTGGGTGCCGCTATAGGAGCGCAAAGTGCTTGCCCAAAGCGGCGGATTGTGCTTGTATCGGGTGATGGCAGTTTTCACATGAATTTGAATGAACTTACCACGCTTGCATCATATGATTTGCCCATCGTTGTGGTGCTTATGAATAATTCGGTGCTCGGTATGGTTCGGCAGTGGCAAAAAGTGTTTTATGAACGCCGTTTCTCGGCTACCGACCCTCACCGAAAGACCGATATTGTCAAGCTGGCGGAAGCCTTCGGATGCTTGGGAATGCGGATTGAAAAAACCGCCGAGGTTGAACCGGTCTTGGAGGCCGCTTTGGCGGCAGGCCGTCCGGTCGTTGTGGATTGCCGAATTTCCCCTGATATTAATGTGCTTCCGATGATTCCACCGGGCGGAACTGTTGGACAGATTATTGAAGCTATGAATGACTGAAAGGAGCGGACAGGTTATGTCAGAAAGTAAATCTATTATTTCGGTGCTGGTGAAAAATCATTCCGGTGTGTTGCTGCGTGTAGCCGGTTTGTTTTCACGAAGAGGTTTTAATATTGATTCTATTATTGCCTGCCAAACCGAAAACCCTGTTTTTTCACGGCTTACTATTGTTATAACAGGCGATGAAGCGGTATTTGCCCAGTTGACTCGTCAGCTTTATAAGCTTGAGGATGTAATCAAGGTGCGGCAACTGGAAATCGAGGACAGCTCGTGCTGTGAGTTGGTTATTGTCAAGGTCAGCACTGCTGGCGCGGGTCGCAGCGCGGTTATTCGTATGGTTCAAGGCTACGGTGCGCGGGTATTGGATATAGGTGACACGACCATAACTTTGGAGATGACCGCACTGCCGGAGGAATTGGACGATTTTATCAAACATCTCGAACGCTACGGTGTTTTGGAGCTTGCACGTACCGGGTTGAACGCGCTGCAATGCGGCGACCATACCATTCACGATGAAATTCAATAGAAGTTTGATTTTTTTCGAGCTTATGCTATAAAGAAAGGAGCTAATTAGTCATGAAAAAACAAATTGAACTGCTTGATTCCACCCTGCGTGACGGCGCACAGGCCGAAGGTATCTCTTTTTCTGTGGAGGATAAGCTTAATATTGCGCGGCTGTTGGATGATATCGGTGTCGGTTATATTGAAGCCGGAAATCCCGGTTCCAACCCAAAGGATTTGGAATTTTTCCGGCGTGCTGGTGAACTGAATCTCAAATGCGCCAAACTGGTTGCATTCGGCTCTACCCGGCGCAAGAATATTGCGGTTGAGGATGATGCTAATGTGCAGGCGTTGTTGACCGCCGACACCGAATGCGTTGCACTTTTCGGAAAATGTTGGGATTTGCATGTGCGGGATATTCTCAAAACAACGGATGAAGAAAATTTCGTCATGATTTCAGACACTGTGGCGTTTTTTAAGGATAAAGGGAAGCGTGTGGTTTTTGATGCCGAGCATTTTTATGACGGATACCGCCATAATGCTAAATTTGCTATGAATGCACTGTCCGCGGCGGTTGATGCCGGAGCTGATGTTCTAGCATTGTGTGATACCAATGGTGGGGCTGTACCGCTTACTGTTTTTGAGGTTACGAAGCTTGTTGTCGAACGCTTTGGAGACCGCGCGGCGGTTGGCGTCCATGTTCACAACGACGGCGGAATGGGTGTTGCCAACTCGATAATGGCGGTGCAAGCAGGCGCTACTCATGTGCAGGGGACTTTCCTTGGATATGGCGAACGTACCGGCAACGCGAATTTGTCCACCATTATTCCCAATCTTGTTGCCAAGCTGGATTGCGAATGTGTTCCGCCAGTCAACATGGAAATGCTGACCGAAACGGCACGCGCTATGGCGGAGGTTTCCAATGTGCGTATTCCGCGCAACACGCCATATGTCGGTATGAGCGCCTTTGCACACAAGGCAGGGATGCACGCCGATGGGGTGCTTAAAAATTCCGCAACGTTCGAGCATATTGACCCCGAAGTTGTGGGCAATGAGCGGCGTTTTCTTATGAGCGAGGTCAGCGGACGAACAGCGGTGCTGGAGAAGGTTCGCAAGCTCTGCCCCGATATCACTAAGGAATCACCGGAGTTGCAGAACATTATTGACCTGCTCAAGCAAATGGAGCTGGATGGTTATCAGTACGAAGGGGCTGACGGCAGCTTTGAACTGCTGGTGCGCCGATGCGTTGGTAGTTATGTCCCGTCATTTTCGCTGTGCTATTACCGTATCAGCAACGAACTTCCCCATCAACCCGATGTCAGCGCTGTGGCTACCATAAAGGTACAGGTAGGCGAAGCGTTCCGCACTGTTGCGGACGAGGGTAACGGACCTGTAAATGCGCTGGATAAGGCACTTCGAAGTGCACTTGCGGGTTTCTATCCGCAAATTAAAAATGTACATCTCACCGATTACAAGGTGCGCGTAATGGATTCCGGTCATGCTACCGACGCACGCGTGCGGGTGTTGATTACCTCCACTGACGGAACGCAGGAATGGACCACTGTGGGCGTGTCTGGAGATATCATCGAAGCAAGCTGGATTGCGCTTGTGGATTCGATGGAATATAAGCTTAATTTGGATTAATTCAAAAAACTTTTCATTATATTATAAAAATCAGTTGCAAAATCTTGCCGGTTATGGCAAAATATAAAAATATGGTTATTAAGTAAGTGAGAAAGGTAGGGTCTGAATAATGTCGAATGCAATGACAATGACACAAAAAATTCTGGCTGTTCATGCCGGGTTGGATGAGGTTAAGGCTGGACAGTTGATTGAGGCAAAGCTCGATCTCTGTCTTGGCAATGACATAACCTCCCCCGTTGCTGTGGACGAATTTGAAAAGTGCGGCGCATGCGGCGTTTTTGATAAAACGCGTGTGGCGCTGGTTATGGATCACTTTACCCCGAACAAGGACATCAACGCTGCTGAGCAGGTTAAGCGCGTGCGCGAATTTGCCGGTAAGTATGATGTGGAAAACTTCTTTGATGTAGGCCGCATGGGCGTGGAACACGCTGTATTGCCAGAGCAGGGGCTCGTTGGCCCCGGCGATTGTATCATCGGCGCTGATTCCCACACATGCACATACGGCGCACTTGGCGCGTTCTCCACTGGTGTTGGTTCCACCGATTTGGCGGTAGCTATGGCGACCGGAACGGCATGGTTCAAAGTTCCGTCGGCGATTAAAATTGAGTTGGTTGGCAAGCCCTCACGCTTTGTAAGCGGCAAGGATGTTATTCTGCATTTGATTGGTAAAATCGGCGTTGACGGCGCGTTGTACCGTTCGCTGGAATTTACTGGTCCCGGTGTTGCCGAATTGTCCATTGACGACCGTCTTTGTATTGCTAACATGGCGATCGAAGCGGGCGCGAAAAACGGTATTTTCCCGGTTGATGATGTTACATTGGCGTATGTCCGCGGACGTTTCCAACGTGGAATTAAGGTGTTTGAGGCCGATGCTGACGCGGTTTATGATGAGGTTATTACCATTGACCTTTCCGCACTTCGTCCCACTATTGCCTTCCCGCATCTTCCCGAAAACACGCAAACCATTGATGAATGCAACGGCAAGGTGAAAATTGATCAGAGCGTTATCGGTTCCTGCACCAACGGCCGTATTGAGGATTTGCGGGCTGCTGCTGAAATCCTCAAGGGACGTAAGGTCGCCAAAGGCGTGCGGTGTATCGTAATCCCCGCTACCCAGCAAATTTGGCTGGATGCCATGCATGAGGGACT
>JGI994J12354_10005130_pt1 | contig 11400 bp, 9 predicted proteins | sample IntmicLarv3ML3BL_FD_12354 | JGI IMG/M metagenome (IMG submission 12354) | reverse complement strand
GGACGCCATACAGTAGGAACAGGTTCAGCGCCACAGGCGGTTATGACAAGTTTGGTCTTAAGCGGTATTGAAAAAGAAGGTCTTAAGATTACAGATATTGACAAATATTCGCCAGAAATGCAAAACCCAGATATTACAAAACCAGCAGGAGCAGGAGATGTGCCACTTGCAAATTATAAGATGATTGGGGCATTAGCTGCGAAACGTGGTGAAATCACACCAAAAGAATTGGGCGATTTTGTTGCAAAACATGGTTTGGTTGGCTGGGCACCAACACAAGGGCATATTCCATCAGGTGTGCCTTATGTAGGATTTGCGTGTGAAGATATTTTGGCGAAGAAAATTAACACAGCGATGATTATTGGAAAAGGAAGTCTATTCTTAGGCCGTATGACAAACTTGTTTGATGGTGTATCCTTTGTCATCCAAGGCAATACAGGAGAAGATGCAACAGAAAATACTGTATCAGAAGAGGAAGTAAAAGGATTGATTGCAAAGGCCATGAAAGATTTTGCAACGTCACTGATGTCAGAAGAGACAGGAGCGTGATAATATGGCAAATAATATAGAAAAAATGATTGCCTCTACCTTTATGGAAATGGCGCAAGGGCTAGAAACTGGTAATTTTGGTAGAAGACCTAAAATCGCACTGACTGGAATGGGTAGTGAACACGGCGAGGAGAATTCGCTAGAGGCTGCGAAGGCGGCGGTAAAAGAAGGAATTGACGTTTACTATATTGGTACACTAGAAACAGAAGGTGTTACGACAATTAAGGTTGCAGACGAAGAAGAAGGCCATAAGAAAATGGAAGAACTTCTAGCAAATAACGAAGTGGACGGCGCAGTTACCATGCATTTTCCATTTCCAATTGGCGTATCCACGATTGGGCGTGTAGTAACACCGGCTAAAGGCAAGGAAATGTTTGTGGCAACCACGACAGGTACTGCCAGTGCGGATAGAATAGAGGGCATGATTAAAAATGCAGTCTATGGAATCATCGCAGCAAAAGCCTGCAATATAGAAAATCCAACGGTGGGAATCCTAAATGTAGATGGTGCGAGACAAACAGAAATCGCATTGAAGCAATTAGCAGAAAAAGGCTATGATATTACTTTTGCAGAGTCAGGACGTTCGGACGGTGGTTGTGTGATGCGCGGAAACGATGCGCTACAAGCAACACCAGATGTATTGGTGTGTGACTCGCTGACTGGAAATATTTTGATTAAGATGCTTTCTTCCTTCCAAACGGGTGGAAGCTATGAAGCAACAGGATATGGCTATGGACCTGGTATTGGAGAAAATTATGAGAACCTTGTAATGATTATCTCAAGAGCGTCAGGAGCTCCAGTGATTGCAGGCGCAATCAAATATGCGGCTGAATTGGTGAAAGGCAAAGTATTTGAGGTGGCAAAAGAAGAGTTTGCAAAGGCTAATAAAGCTGGCTTAAAAGACATCTTAGCAGCACGCAAGGCAAGCGAAAAGGTAGCAGAGGTAGAAGAAGTAAAACAGCCACCTAAGCACCCTGTAACCGCGCAAATCTCAGGGATTGAAATTATGGACCTAGAAGATGGTGTGAAGGTATTGTGGAAGGTAGGTATCTATGCAGAAAGCGGCATGGGCTGTACAGGACCGATAATTTTAGTATCTGATGCCAACCTTGAAAAAGCAGAAGCAGAGCTGAAGAAAACGGGTTATATTAACTAATTGTTGTGAAACTTATAGGTACATAAGAGACGCTGTCGATTGTGGGGATTATTGAATAAAATTTCTTGACAGTATGAAAAAAACTGCATATAATCAAAGTAACAAAAGAAGAAGGAATATACTATCTTTTGTATGGTATGTTAGTCTCCGCGAATGACGGGACGTTAATGTAGAATATCATTCATGTGTATGTTGGTCTCCGCGAATGACGGGACGTTAATGTAGAATATCATTCATGTGTATGTTGGTCTCCGCGAATGACGGGACGTTAATGTAGAATATCATTCATGTGTATAGTGATAAAGCACAAGACTTCAAATTGAAGTTCTTGTGCTTTGTTGATATTAAAAACTAGGAGAACGTAATACTAGCATTTGATAAAAGGGGTGAGGGAAAAGAAAATGACGCAAATTGAGAATAAAATGATACAAAGTATAGAAGAAGTTGATAAACGAGAAGTATTGCAATTAGCCGTAGAAATGGCACGCATTTTATTGAAAAATGGTGCGGAAATCTTCCGTGTAGAGGAAACGATAGCGCATGTCTGTAATTACTATGAAATCGATTGCGTGGATTGTTTTATTTTGAGCAATGGCATTTTTGTAACAGCAGAAGATGGGGGAAAGCAGATTTTTGCAAAAGTAAAGCATGTGCCGTTATCTTCTACGCATTTAGGCATCGTTACAGAGATAAATAACCTATCGCGTGAAATTGAATCCGGGAAAATTATGCTCCACGAAGCGAGTGCACAACTAAAGAAGATTGAAAAGATTCCGCCGAAACGAAGTTATTTTCGCGTGTTGGCCTCAGGACTTGGCGGCTCGTGTTTCTGTTATTTATTAGGTGGGAATCTATGGGAAAGTGTAGCGGCCTTTTTGATTGCGACGATTGCGTACCTGCTGGTATTATTTTCGGAAAAGAACAAACTACCTCGTATCATGATGAATATTTTAGGCGGCTTGCTTATCACGATACTGGCATTGTTTATCGCAAGGATTCCATTGCCGGTGCATGTATCCAGTGATAAGTTGATTATTGGCTCGATTATGCCGTTGATTCCAGGGCTTGCCTTTGTAAATGCGATACGTGATATTGCAAACAGTGATTTTCTATCGGGAACAATCCGAATTATCGATTCCTTATTGGTGTTTGTGTATATTGCAATTGGTGTAGGCTTTGGACTGAGTGTATATAGTCAGGGATTGGGGGGAATATTATAATGATACCAAATATGATTTGTTCGTTTTGGGGGACGATTGGTTTCTCCATTTTATTTAATGTGCCGAAGAAATATTATATAGGTTGTGGCGTGACGGGAATGCTTGGCTGGATCTGTTATACGTTGACGTATCGTTCTATTTCTATGACAATGTCTACTTTTTTTGCGACAATGTTGGTGGTGTTAATGGCGAGAATACTGGCTGTTTGGATGAAATGTCCAATTACCATCTTTCTGGTGCCGGGAATCTTCCCCTTACTACCGGGAGCAAATGTTTATTATACAGCATATTACCTCGTTACTGGCTCTTTTGGGCAAGCTGCAGAAAATGGAATGAGTGCGCTGAAACTTGCCTTTGCCATTGTGCTTGGTATCATTTTTATCTTTGCAATACCTCGAAAAATATTTCAGATGAGCCATTGGAGAGAGAAGTGGAATAACAAATAGAAACTATCCCATATATTTTTTAAGCCATCTTGAGAAGGTGCGTGTGTCAATATGTAATATCTTTGCGCCTTCTCGTAGGCCGAGTTCGCCTTCTTTCCATTTTGAGGCTACATACTCAAAATCTTCAGGCAGTGGGCGAGAGTTTCGTCCAAAGCGTACACCTCGTTTCTTCGCCTCTTTGATTCCTTCCATTTGGCGTTGCTTTGTATTTTCACGCTCTACTTGTGCCACGTAGGAGAGGATTTGCAAAACTAAGTCTGCCATAAATTTTCCTGTGAGCCCATGCACTTGATTTCGAGTATCAAGAAGCGGACAATCTAAAATAATAATATGTATGTTTTTTATTTTGGTCAACAAGTTCCATTGTTCAATGATTTCATCATAATTACGACCTAGTCGGTCAATCGATTTGACAAACAATTCATCATCTTCTTGAAGCACCTCAAGCAATTCTTGATACTTCTTTCTGGCAAAGTTTTTTCCGGATACCTTATCGGTAAAGATATATTTCTTGGGAATGCCCTCTTGTAGGATAGGCGTTAGTTGTCTTGCAATGTTTTGATCTTTTGTAGATACTCGTATATAACCATATTTCATGCTGTTTTCGTTCCTTTCATTATATTTTAATACAGTCTCATTATCTATAAAAATCAAACTTTTTAACAGTTCTTTTTTTGCGTGGGTAATGGCAGATTTTGCGAGGATATGTTATACTAGAGAACGGTAATCTTATCCACAAAGTTTAATTGGTTTAATAGTTAGGAGAACATCAAATGATGGAGACAATAAACTATGAGATTTAGTGATATTCACCCAAAACATATTTATATCGTCGATTTTGAGCCAGTCCGTTCCAATGAATTTAATGGAAAACATCTGGCTATTGTACTAAAACAAAATAATGATAAGCGAACTTTTATTGTTATACCATTAACCACTTCGCCAAACGGGGAGGGTGTTAATAAGGTAAAGCTAGGTATAATAACCTCTCTGCCACAATCACTAAGAGGAAATATTTCATATGCTGTTTTTAATCAGATTCGTACAGTCAATGCCAGTAGATTCATTGCTTTAAAAGATAATTGCAATATCATCAATGCTAATGTTGATGATCGTACTTTTTTTAAATTGCTACAGTTAGCTACTAGCGAACTGGCCTTTCATTTGAATTATGATGAAAAAATTGTTTTTTTTAAAGCGCAGTACGAACAATCATGCATAGATAAGTCTATAGATTCTGCATATAATATTATAAAATTACAAAAAAGTATTGAAGAGAATTATCAATTAATAACCTCTTTGTATGAAACGATTTCTCGCGACCTTAAACATATCGAATACTCGTCAACAGATAAGCCTATTGATGCTAAAATTACTGCCATATTTGAAAACGCCCTAAGTGGCAACTATTAATTTTAAAAAATTATTTACAAAATGATTCTCTCATGGTAAAATTAAAAAAAGAAAAGAGTTAGTTACTCTATCTTATAATTTTAGGGTATAAAATCCCAACAAAGAAGAAGCGAGTTAATTACTCACACAAATTTTATTAGGGTGTAGAATCCCAACAGATAAGTTAAGGAAGTGGTGAAAATCATCTCCTTAACTTATTATCATTTTTAAGGTTTCTATCATCTCAAGTTTGGAGAGGATATACTATACTAGAAAACAGTAATCTACGATACGAAATAAAACAAAGAGGAGAGTACGAATGAGTAAGGTAAGAACTAGATTTGCACCAAGTCCAACAGGGAGAATGCATGTAGGGAATCTACGGACAGCGCTCTATGCATATTTAATTGCAAAGCATGAGGGTGGAGATTTTATGCTACGCATCGAAGATACGGATCAAGAGCGATTCATGGAAGGTGCACTTGAGATTATTTATCGGACGCTTGAGAAGACGGGATTGCTTCATGATGAAGGACCAGATAAAGATGGTGGAGTAGGTCCTTATGTCCAGAGTGAGAGAAATAGTACAGGACTTTATTTGAAATATGCAAAACAATTGATTGAACAAGGAGATGCTTATTATTGTTTCTGTGATAAAGAACGATTGGATGCAATCAAGACTTCTGTTTCAGAAGCGGGAACAACAATCGTGGCATATGATAAGCACTGTGTGTCTATCAGCGAAGAAGAAATCAAACAAAAGCTACAAGATGCAATACCATACGTCATTCGTATCAATATGCCTACGCAAGGCGAAACGACGATTCACGACGATATATATGGCGATATTACAGTGCCAAATGCGGAACTAGATGACATGATTTTGATTAAATCAGACGGGTATCCGACATATAATTTTGCCAATGTAATCGATGATCATCTTATGGGAATTACGCATGTGGTAAGAGGGAATGAATACTTATCGTCAGCACCAAAGTACAATCGCTTATACGAAGCGTTTGGCTGGGAGATTCCAACTTATGTACACTGTCCTTTGATTACCGACGAGACGCATAAGAAATTAAGCAAACGTTGTGGACATTCTTCGTATGAAGATTTAATCGAGCAAGGATTTTTGAGCGAAGCGGTGATTAATTTTGTTTCATTGCTTGGTTGGAGTCCTGTTGATAATCAAGAAATCTTCACATTACCAGAGCTTGTAAAGGCGTTTGACTATCATCATATGAGTAAATCTCCGGCGGTATTTGATACTGTGAAATTGAAGTGGATGAATGGAGAGTACATCAAAGCAATGGACGATGCAAAGTTCTTTGCATTGGCAAAGCCACATATTGAGAATGTGATTACGAAAGATTATGATTTGCAGAAGTTGGCAATGATGGTGAAATCAAGAATAGAAATATGGCCAGATATTGCAGAACAAATCGACTTTTTTGAGAAGATGCCAGAATATGATACAGCTATTTATGCACATAAGAAGATGAAGACAGACGCGGAAACCTCGTTAGAAGTGCTAAGAGAAATGTTGCCACTATTTGAAGCACAAGAAGATTATAGCAACGATGCACTTTATGAAGTGTTGAAGAACTATGTGGAGACAAAGGGATGTAAGAACGGCTATGCAATGTGGCCAATTAGAATTGCCGTATCTGGTAAGCAAAATACACCTGGCGGAGCAACAGAAATTATGGAAATATTAGGAAAAGAAGAAACGATAACACGTCTAAAACAAGCGATTGCGTTATTGGAAGAATAAATATGGAATTAACATCAAATCAATATCGGGCAGTGACACATCTACAAGGACCATGTATGGTCCTTGCCGGTCCCGGTTCCGGCAAAACATTTATCATTGTAAGACGAATAGAGCATCTCATTGTAGAACATAAGGTAAAACCAGAAGCAATCCTGGTGGTTACCTTTACAAAAGCTGCGGCAAAAGAAATGAAAGAGCGATTTTTGGCGTTGCCAGGAAGGGAGAGTAGCCAGGTAGTGTTTGGCACCTTTCATAGCATTTTCTTTGGTATATTGCGACAATCTGCAAAGCAGATGAACTTAACGATTATGACAGAAGCGCAGAAACGAACATTGCTAGAGCAGTTATTAATAGAGCGTAAGTGCTCTTATGAGCTGGAAGAGGTCGTAGATATTCTCAAAGATATTGGCGTATGGAAGAATCAAAATATGCAACAAGAAGCCTATGAGTTAGAATCCAGTTTGACAAAAGAAGAATTCGAAGAACTTCTCTTGGCATATGAAGCGGAGAAAAAGCGCGAGAACAAAATAGATTTTGAAGATATTTTGATTTATACCTATCAATTATTGCGAGATAATCCAAAGCAATTAGAAATGTGGAGAGAGCGGTTTCGCTATATTTTAATCGATGAATTTCAAGATATTAACCCATTACAATATCAGACGATGAAATTATTGTGCGGACAGGAGAAAAATATCTTTCTTGTGGGTGATGATGACCAATCGATTTATAGTTTTCGAGGGGCGAGTCCAGAGATTATGCTTGATTTTGAAACGGAGTATCCCAAAGGTGTGAAGATTATTTTGGATAGAAATTTTCGCTCACCAAGTAGTATTGTAAGACGTTCGCAAAAGGTGATTTCCAATAATGAGGAGCGGTTTTTAAAGAAGATGTTGGCAAAGGACACCAGACGTTCTCCGATTGTTATTCGTAAGTTTCAAAATGTCATCGATGAGAGTTATTACATTTTGCAGGAAATAAAAAAACGCAATCAAGAAGGCGTTGCGCTTCATCATATTGCGATTCTGGCGCGCTCACAAAAGGACGTGCTTTCGGTAGTGGATACACTAAGCGAATATAATGTGCCATACTTTATGAAAGAAAAGCATACTTCACTTTATGAACATTTTATAGCAAAAGATATTTTAAGTTATTTGAAATTGGCAATCGGACCCATGAGGAGAGTTGATTTACTGCGCGTGGGAAATCGACCAAGTCGATATTTAAGAAGAGATAGTTTGGAAAATGAGACGATTTCTTTTGAAAAATTATATCAATTCTATGAAGACAAGTCGTGGATGCACCCTTATCTTCAATCTTTTGAAGAAGACCTTCGTTTTCTAAAACAACTTCCACCATATGCAGCAATTCAATATATATATCAGAAGATAGGCTATGCAGACTATCTTGTGGAGTATGCGAAAAAACGTCAAATGAGTACCACTCCTTTTTTGGATATTTTAAAGAAATTAAAAATGCGTGCAAGAAAATATGCAAGCATAGAAGAATGGGTGCTTAGAATGGAGAAGAGTCAAGAGGACGAAGGAAAAGTGGCTCAGAAGAGGGAACTTTTAGAGGGGAAAGTGCATATATCCACCATTCATGCATCGAAAGGATTGGAATATGATACTGTATTTCTGATTCAGGCAAATGAAGGAACGATGCCATATAAGCAGGCTGTTTCGCCCAAAGCAGTAGAAGAGGAACGCAGAATCTTCTATGTGGCAATTACAAGAGCAAAAGTAAAGTTATATATTAGTTATGTCAAAGAAAAAAACGGGAAAGACGCATATCCTTCCCGTTTTGTGACTGAATTAAAAAATTAATCTTCGTCCATGTCTTCAAATTCTTGTAAATCTAACCATTCATCAAACGCATCCGCCGCCGTTTCATATTCTTCATCATCTTCGATGTTGTCAAGCTCTGGTTCCGCCCCTTCGCTAGCTGTGTAACGATAAATATACACATCAGAATCTTCCTCAGAATCTTGCTCTTCTGCGATAGGAAGAAGCGCAATGTATTCGCGATTATTTGCCTCAAAGATTGTGAGTACGACGCATTCTAACTCTTCGTCGTCATCTAAAGTAAGTACAACTGTCATATCTTCAACTGCTTCCTCGTTATGTTGACCGCCGCAACTGCAACCACAATCACAATTATGTTCACTCATGTTTGTATTCTCCTTTTTATATGATACTTAACTTTATCAGAGTTGATAAACTTTTGCAAGAGAAAGTAAGTATATCTTAATTATCTTCCTCGTTCATAGTGTAAACTTGACGTTTTCTCGCCATTTCATCATTTGCAAGGTATTCGTCATAGGTAGTAATTTTATCAATTAACTTTCCGCCGGGAACAATTTCCATAATTCGATTCGCGGTGGTTTCTACAATTTGATGGTCTCTAGAAGAGAAAAGCAAAACGCCAGAGAACTTTGTCATCCCATTATTAAGAGCGGTAATTGACTCCATGTCTAAGTGGTTAGTTGGCTCGTCAAGCATTAAGACATTGGAAGCGGAAATCATCATCTTGGATAATAAACAACGCACCTTTTCACCACCGGATAAAACCTTCACTTTCTTGACACCGTCGTCACCGCCAAAGAGCATACGCCCTAAGAAACCTCTTACATAAGTCACGTCTTTATTTTCAGAATATTGCGTCAACCATTCAGTAATGGTGTAGTCATTGGCAAATTCCTTGCCACTATCTTTTGGAAAATACGCCTGCGAAGTTGTAATTCCCCATTTGTAGGTACCAGCATCTGGCTCCATTTCTCCAGTTAGAATCTGGAAGAGTGTTGTTTTGGCAAGTTCATTACCACCTACAAACGCAACTTTGTCTTCACGGTTTAGCGTGAAAGTCAAATCATCAAGCACCTTTTCACCGTCGATGGTTTTGGACAAGCCTTCCACACTTAACACTTCGTTTCCAATTTCGCGTTCTGGGCGAAAATCGATATAAGGGTACTTACGGCTAGAAGGTCTGATTTCATCCAATTCAATTTTTTCTAAGGCTTTCTTTCTGGAAGTAGCTTGCTTTGACTTAGAAGCATTCGCGCTAAATCTGGAAATGAAGTCTTGCAATTCTTTGATTTTATCTTCTTTCTTCTTATTCGCTTCTTTCATTTGACGAATCAATAATTGACTAGATTCATACCAGAAATCATAGTTTCCGGCAAATAGTTGAATCTTTCCATAATCAATGTCAGCAATTTGCGTACAAACTTTATTAAGGAAATAACGGTCATGAGAAACCACGATCACCGTATTTTCAAAGTTGATTAAGAATTCTTCTAACCAAGCAATCGCATCTAAATCTAAATGGTTTGTAGGTTCATCAAGAAGCAAAATATCTGGATTACCAAAGAGTGCCTGCGCTAGAAGAACCTTTACTTTCTCAGCACCAGATAAGTCTTTTACAAATTTGTAATGAAGCTCTGTATCAATTCCAAGTCCATTTAATAAGGTAGCAGCATCAGATTCCGCTTCCCAACCATTCATAGTAGCGAACTCGCCCTCTAACTCACTTGCCTTGATGCCGTCTTCATCTGTAAAATCTTCTTTGGCGTAAATGGCATCTTTTTCTTTCATGATTTCATAAAGGCGTTTATTTCCTAAAATGACCGTATCTAAAACTAGGTGGTCATCGTATTTGAAGTGATCTTGCTGGAGAAAAGAGAGACGCTCACCTGGAGTAATGATGACATCTCCAGAAGTTTGCTCTAATTGACCAGATAATATCTTTAAAAAAGTTGATTTCCCAGCGCCGTTGGCACCAATCATTCCATAACAATTTCCTTCGGTAAATTTAATGCTTACATCTTCAAATAGTGCCTTTTTACCTAAGCGAAGAGTAATGTTACTTGTGCTAATCATAGTTTGTATCTCCTTCTTTGACAGTATTGACCTTTTCGTAGCATGTTTACGAAGTTCTTACCTATAACTATCGTAATTACGCATATCGATTATCTTATCATGTTGTGCATCAATTAGCAATCAAAGTAGAGAAGATTTCTCGTATCCTTGTTTCGTTAGTTCTGTATATGTATCAAAAAGCCAGTAGCAAAGATACGCTTTGTCTTTGTTGCTGGTTTTTAAATTTGGAAAAGGATTTATTTAAGAAATAATCCATAAATATCATCACACTTGTTTTTTAAATTGGAATATAGTATTATAATTAGAATAATTGCGTTACAGAAACCTGTAAGGCCTATGACCAGAGGAGAACCTGCGGGGGTCTCCTCTGGTCACTTTTTAATAAATTTCCATGTGTTTGGCGTGGTATTTTTTTGAATCAGACGCGGACTTAATGTATCAAGATGAAGTTCATGGTTCTATTTTAGTTCAAATTGATAAAATTGTGGAATTATTATATTTAAAATACATGAAAGCCAAAATAACTTATGAAGGGATGCAGCGAATTGAAAAATATTTTGTGCCAGAAACAGCTTTGCGAGAGGCACTTTTGAATGCGTTATGTCATTCGAATTACGCTCGAGGCATACCAGTTCAAATTAGTGTATATGAAGATAAACTTTATATTGCGAATAGTGGTCAACTTCCTGAAAGTTGGACGATTGATAACCTAATGACAAAGCATACATCTATACCATTTAATCCTAATGTTGCTCATGTGCTTTATCTTGCAGGACTTATCGAAAGTTGGGGGCGTGGTATTGAAAAAATTTGCAGTGCATGCCAAGAAGATGGCGTTGCGAAGCCACAGTTTACAATCAACCCGGGTGATATAATGATACGTTTTTCGGCTCCTGAAGAGCGCATTGTTCGTTCGTCTATTTATAGGGTGACTGATAATAGGTTGGCAGAGAGAATGCTTGAATATAGGGCGATTGAGGGG
>JGI994J12354_10005129_pt1 | contig 11402 bp, 9 predicted proteins | sample IntmicLarv3ML3BL_FD_12354 | JGI IMG/M metagenome (IMG submission 12354) | reverse complement strand
CATGCAGATACTGAACAGACGCACGAAAAATAATCCGTGTCTGATAGGCGAACCGGGAGTCGGCAAAACGGCGATTGCCGAAGGTATTGCATTAAAAATCGCCAAAAACGACGTTCCCGTTAAATTAGCGGACAAAGAAATTCATTTGCTCGATTTGACAGCACTTGTCGCCGGAACACAATTCCGCGGCCAATTTGAAAGCCGCATAAAAGCGCTTATCGATGAAATACGAAAATTAGGCAATATCATTCTTGTTATTGACGAAGTACACAACATCGTCGGAACGGGTGACGCCGAAGGTGCGATGAATGCTGCGAATATGCTCAAACCCGCACTTTCACGCGGAGAAATTCAAGTCATCGGTGCAACGACGCTCACAGAATATCGTAAATATATCGAAAAAGACGCCGCGCTGGAACGCCGTTTTCAACCAATAATTGTCAACGAACCTTCAATTTCTGAATCGGTTGACATGCTCAAGGGTATAAAAGAACATTACGAAAGATTTCATAACATAAATGTGCCGTTAATGATGGTCGAAAAAGCTGTCGAAATGTCCGAACGTTATGTTTCCGACAGATTTTTGCCGGATAAAGCTATTGATTTACTGGACGAAGCCTGTTCGAATGCAACCTTGAGAAACCCCAAATACCAGGAATATTATAAACTCGAACGTGAATATAAAATTTTAAAATCCGAACTGGATTTGCTCGAAGCGAAGGAAGAACTCAGCGACGAAGATTATAAACTAATTGCTGAAAAAAAAGCGGCTGAAATACGCATTTCAGACCAGTTAAGCGTTATTCACGAATTTTTGGAAGACATACAGATTACAATTGACGACTTGATAACCGTAATCGAATTATGGACAGGAATACCGGCTGCAAAATTACAGGAAAGTGAAAGTGCTAAATTAAAAGATCTTGAAAAAAATCTGAAAGCCCGTATTGTAGGACAGGACAAAGCAATTGAAGCTATCGCAAACGCTGTAAAAAGAGGACGCATATCGTTAGTTCCGCGAAAAAGACCGATTTCGTTTATTTTTACAGGACCGACAGGCGTCGGAAAAACTGAATTAGTTAAACTATTATCCAAGGAATTGTTCGATTCACCTGAAACGTTGATTAGGTTAGACATGAGTGAATTTATGGAAAAACACTCAGTTTCACGTATAATCGGAGCTCCTCCGGGATATGTCGGATATGATGAAGCGGGACAATTGACTGAAAAAATACGCAGAAAACCGTATTCTGTCGTGCTTTTGGACGAAATTGAAAAAGCACATCCCGATGTCTTGAATATCATGCTGCAAGTCCTGGACGACGGAAAAATCACAGACGCTCACGGAAAAACCGTTTCTTTTGAACACACTCTTATCGTCATGACGTCAAACGCAGGTTCGAATTTAAAAGGAAATGCGGCAGGATTTAATAAATCAATAACCGATTTAAGCGACGAAAAAGCGAAAAAAGCACTTACAGATTTTTTACGTCCTGAATTTTTAAACAGAGTTGATGAAGTTGTCACGTTTGCGCCGCTCGGAAGAGAATTGTTCGATGACATAGTAAAAATCGAATTAGCCGATTTGAAAAAAGGTTTAACAGACCGCGATATTTCCTTCGAATATTCAGACCAAGCCGTAAAAATTCTCGCAGATAAATCATTCAGCGTTGAATTCGGAGCAAGAAATGTCCGTAGAATTGTGCAAAGAGAAATCGAAGACAGAGTGGTTAACGAAATGTGCAATTTATCAATAATTCCGAAAAAAATTGAAGTAATTGCCGAAAACAGCGAATTAAAAATCATAATTAAATAAAAACAAACAAAATCATGTTTAACCGGCATGATTTTGTTCAATCATTTCCAAAATTTACAGTATTATATTAGCAATTTTTATACTTATCCTACTAAAAAAGTGCGGTACTCTTTAAGTGGTATGAGTATAAAAATATATTAAAATGATATTATTAAATTTATCATATATTACAATATCATGATTGTTATAAATTTCACAATATAAATATTGACATTTGCCGATATTTATATTAAAATTAACAGTGAAGTAAAATAACTTCATAAATAAGAAAAAGAACAGGACAAAAAATGAAAAAATTAACATCTATTATAATGATTTTAGTAATCACCGCAACATTTTTTTCGGGTTGTACAGCCGACAAAGATGATACAAACGTAGTAATTCGCGTAGCTGCCTTAAAAGGTGCAACTGCAATCGGAATGGTTAAATTAATGCAGGACAGCGAAAAACTTTTAACAAATAATAATTACGATTTTTCTATAATGACAACCGACGAAATGATTCCGCTGCTGACTAAAGGAGAAATTGATATTGCGGCAGTACCGGCGAATTTAGCGGCAGTTTTATATCAGAATTTAAACAAACAGATAAAAGTTATCGCTATTAACACATTAGGCGTATTGTATGTCGTGGAAAAGAACGAAAATATCAGTTCAGTCGAAGATTTAAGAGGTAAAACTATTTATGCAACAGGAAAAGGTGCGGTTCCCGAATTCGCACTCAACTATGTTTTAACGCAAAACGGCATAGATCCGACAAAAGATTTGACTATCGAATATAAATCCGAAGCAGCCGAAATTATTCCGTTATTAAAACAATCGGATTCAGCGATTGCGTATTTCCAACAGCCGTTCGTGACAAACGCTTTGATGAACGTAGAGAATTTGAACATAGCATTGAATTGGACAGAAGAATGGAACAAAGTCTCTAACGGCGAAAGCTCGATGCTGACAGGAGTTATGGTCGTCAGAACCGAATTTTTGGAAAAACATCCGGATTTGGTTAAATCATTTTTATCAGAATATAAATTATCGACGTTTTTCGCAAATGAACACGTTGAAGAAACAGCTGATTTAGTAGGAAAATACGGTATTGTAACCGCTGAAATCGCTAAAGAAGCTATTCCGTTCTGCAATATTGCTTTCATAAGCGGAAATGATATGAAAAATAACTTAAATGGATATTTAAAAGTTTTATTCGATACAAATCCGCAATCTGTGGGAGGAACAATGCCGGATGAAGACTTCTATTTCGTCAATTAATCCGAAAAAGCGCATAAAATTATGGCAAAAACTTATTGCTGTATTAATTTGGTTATTAATATGGCAATTTGCGAGTGTTTTCATAAAGCAAGAAATGTTATTAGCATCACCTATATCGGTTTTAGATACGCTGAGTAAACTCATATTCGAAAAAAGTTTTTGGATGAGTATAATCTTTAGTTTATCACGTGTAATTTCGGGTTTTTCGCTTGCATTTACATTCGGAATCATTTTTGCCGGATTGGCATATAAATTTAATTTTATTAACATATTTTTAAACCCGATAATGGGGATTATAAAAACAACACCGGTCGTCAGTTATATAATCTTGTCATTATTGTTCTTTTCATCAAAAAATTTACCTATTTTCATATCATTTTTAATGACTTTGCCAATAATATACGTAAATATTTCAGAAGGTTTGGAAAATACCGATAAAAAATTATTGGAAATGGCAAAAATATTTAACGTGAGTAAATTCAAGCAAATTATCTATATTTATCTATCACATTTAACACCGTTTTTAGTTTCAGCATGCAGTTTATCTTTGGGTTTATGCTGGAAAAGTGCGATAACCGCGGAAGTTTTGGCGTTACCCAACGGTTCGATTGGCGAAAATATTTATCAGGCAAAAATTTTTGTTGACACAAAAACATTATTGGCATGGACTGTTGTCGTTATAATAATCAGCTTTTCATTCGAAAAACTATTTTTGACAATCTTGAAAAAAATTATAAAAATTACAGAAAGATAAGTTTTTTAATAAAAACATGAAATTATGATAAAAATCAAAAATATTTCAAAAAGTTTTGGCGATCAAACAGTACTAAAAGACCTTTCGGTTAATCTTAAAAAAAATGAAAAATATTGCATAAAAGGTGCGTCCGGATATGGAAAAACTACGTTTTTACATATAATTTCGGGTATAATCAAACCTGACAGCGGAACGATTGACGGTATTGAAGACATGACCAAAAGCGTAATTTTTCAGGAAGACCGATTATGCGAAAATTTAGGCGTTCAAACAAATTTACGTTTCATTATAAATGATAAAAATAAAAACAACATTGTCCAAGAAATTCTTGAACAAATGTTGCTGACAGATAGTTTACATAAACCGATTCGTGAATTAAGCGGCGGCATGAAAAGACGTGTCGCAATCGCACGTGCTTTATGTGTTGACGCTGATTTAATGATTTTTGACGAACCTTTTGACGGTTTAGATCCTAAAACAAAGGAACACATCATCGATTACACTCAAAAAAAATGCGAAAATAAAACAGTTATTTGGGTTACGCACGATTTGAGGGAAGCTGAAATTTTTAAAAGTAAAATTATTGAATTAAGCGATATAAATAATATATAATATAAATATTTATTTTATATAAATTATTTATTTAATAATCGTTCTATTTTGTTACAGAATCTTTGTTTTCTGTAACAATTTTTTCAATTATTTCGTCGTTTTTATGCTTTTTTAGGCTTATTTTTAATCTGAATGACTTAAAATTTGCACCGATAACGAAGACAAAAGCACCTATTGCGTCGACAATCAAATCTTTCATAGTGTCAGCAACAGCAGCTTTTCCGACTAAAGGCGTTCCGTTTTCAAGCAGTGTTTTCTGCATATTAAATCCCAATAAATTATCAGCACTGAATTCATAGATTTCCCATATAACACCCATTGTTACGGCAAAACAAAAAGCGAACATCGATACAAATATCGGATTTAATTTAACCGCAACTTTTTCGGAATCATTTAAAAACCGAACCACGAAAAAACCCAAAGCACCGAGCATTGCACCGCTGAATGAATGTAAAATCGTGTCCCAGTGCGGAATTCTGTAATAAAAATCACGAACTTCGCCAAGATAAATCGCACAATATAAAAATATTATATAAAAAATATAAATCTTATTCGGAAGTTCAATTTTTAAGCGTTTTGCTAAAAAAGACGGCAAAAACATCGCAATAATACCTAAAATACATTGAAACAGCATCAATGCGTAGTCACTTTCGCTTTTTGCGTATTCCAAATGCTGCACAAAATCTGTTCGCAATAAAATAATTCGAACAACCGCATAAATAATTGACACAATTAATGAAATTAAAACACCCAATGAAATTAAAAAATTCCAATTAATTTTACGTTTTTTTGTTATTTTTTTCATATAAAACCTTTATTTTTTATTAATTATATTGTTCTAAATACACATTAATATTTTAAACCATCACCGAACCACCACAAACGGGAATACACACACCTGTTATAAAATCAGATAAATTCGAAGCCAAAAACAATACTGCATTCGCAATTTCTTGATCTGTTCCGCGTCTGTTTAACGGAATATTACGCGAATATTCAGGTGCAATTTCCGAACCGTTTTTACGGTCATTGTCACTAATCGTCCAACCCGGAGCCACTTGATTTACATTTACACCTTTCGGCCCGACTTCTTTGGCTAATGTTCGATAAAGTCCGTCCAATCCACGTTTCGCCGACGCATATGCACCTGAATTTGCATTACATAAATACGAACATTCGGTATTTATTCCGATGAATTTTCCCGAACCTTTGTTTGTCATCGCAGGAAGGAAAGCTTTCGCCATCAACACATTATGTATGATTACAGATTTGAATTGATCTTCAAAATCTGCTATATTCTGCTCTAAGATATTCGTCCATTTATATTGCGAAACAGCGTTGTTCACGACGATTGAGACTTCTCCAAGTTCTGAAAAAATTTTGTCTCTCATTTGATTTATCGATTGTTCGTTTGTAATATCTGCCTGAACAGCCAATCCGCGGACACCCATTGAATTTATTTCGTTTACAAGTATTTCCGCCATTGATTTATTATTTAAATAACAAACCGCCACATCCGCTCCGCAAGACGCCAGAGTTCTAGCCATTACACGTCCTAATTGTCCTGTAGCACCCGTTATTACGGCAATTTTGCCTTTTAACGATATTTCCATAAATTGTTTCCTATCTATAAATTATTAAGTTTTATCTTGAATTGCATGACGCCGATATAAAATCCATTTTGAACGATCAAGCGGGTCAATTCCCCTTCTCGGCGTTGTTTGACCTAATTCAAGCGGACATTCGGCATAACCTTTAAGCTGACTTTTTATTTTACCTTTTCCCGATGTCATTGAAGCAAACTTTATCGGATATTCCAATGATGTTGCAAGCGGAAGTTCACATTCTACGATAACTTCACCTTTTGACATAACGGGACTGTCGAATGTTCCGCGCATTGCCGTAATATCTCCGATAATTCGGCTGACAAAGCTATTATCCGCTGTTAATCGAACATTTAATATCGGTTCCAACAATTGCGAACATGCGTCTGTTAATGCTCGCAAAAAAGCTATTGGTGTTGCCACAAAAAAATCTAACGGGTGTGTGTGTATTAAATGATGCTGTCCGCCGATTAATGTTGCTTTAAAATCTATGACTTCCCAACCCAAAATGCCTTGTTTCAGGGTTTCCTGCAGTGATGCCTGTACATGATTTTGATATCGTGTATAAATATCCATTTCCCGAACATTACTCTCAAAACTATAGCCGTATCCTCTCGGCATCGGATCGATTTTTAGCTCAACCACCGCCCAACACGGTTTCGGCATTGTATATGCTTCAAAACCTTTACCGCTTTTTGACGGCGTTTCTTTGTAAATTACAGTCGGTTTTGAAAAAGCCGGGTTGATATTATAACGTTCTTTAAGCAAAAATTCGAGCGTTTCGACTTGAATATCGCCCATAACTTTGACCAGAACTTCACGTTCACTCGTTTCCCATTCATACGATAAAAGCGGGTCTTCGTCGCATAATTCACCGATTGCTTTGATTAATTGCGTCGGATTCGGATTTCCGTCGGTAACTTTAACGCTTAATAACGGCGCAGCGATTTCATAAAAATGCTGTTGCGTCATTTTACCGATAATATCTCCTGTTTTTGCATTGGAAAGCCCGTAAATTGCAGCAATATCGCCTGCTGTTAATAATCCCGTGTCTTTCTTGTTAACGCCTGCTATTTTACGTATTTGCGTCGCTTTTTCGAAAAAAGGTTCACCGCCTGCACGATGCGTCAGAGATAATGTATCCCGATTTTTAATTTGCCCGCCAAACAAACGTACGTGCGAAATTTTCCCCATTCCGCTTTCATGTTCGATTTTATAAATAACACCTGATAATTCGTCGTTTTCGTTATTTTCAGCAGTCGGCATATATGTAACAATTGCGTTTAACAATAATTCAATGCCCGTGCCAAAAAATGCAGAACCATATAAAACAGGCACACAATTACATAAAAGAGTATTTTTTGACACGCTTGCTATAATATCCGACTTATTTATTTTTTTATTACTTAAAAATTTTTCGGCTAAATCAGAATCCATATCACATAATGACAATATTTGCTCTTCCGAAAATTCGTCAATTTCTACGACATTACAGTGTTTTTCGCCTGCATCAACAGCTTTGTTTAATTCGAACAAACCGGATGACAATTTAGAGATTTGTTCGTAAACGTTTTCTAAATTACAACCGTTTCTGTCAATTTTATTAACAAATATTATAACCGGGAGTTTTAGATCTTCGATACATTTCCAGAAAATTTCTGTTTGAGACTGTATTCCTTCAGCTGCCGAAATAATCAGCAATACGCAATCAACCGCATATAATGCACGTTCGACTTCGCCGGTAAAATCCATGTGTCCCGGTGTGTCGATTATATTTATTCGGGTGTTTTTGTATTCTATCACAGCATTTCCCGATCGTACAGAAATTCCTCTCTGACGTTCGATATCCAAAAAGTCTGTATGAGTATTTTTATTTTCAATTGTTCCTGCTGAACGAATTACTCCGCTCTTATGCAACAATTGTTCGCAAGTCGTCGTTTTTCCCGAGTCAATGTGAGCCAAAATTCCAAGATTAATTATTCGCATCAATATTCCTTTGTAAACTAAAAATAATGTTCGTTATTTTACTTCGCTCAATTGTTCGCCATTTTATATATTGCATATATATCATCTTTATCTAATTTTTTAAAATTTCCGACCAAACGTTTGCCTCGATAGGTACATCTGTCAGACATTTCCAGCAATTCGTTTTCGTTTAACAGTTCGATTCCGAGAGACGAAAAATTCGTCGGCATATTTAATGATTTAAAAAACTCCATTGTTGTTGAAATTGCATTCAAAGCCGCTTGGTTATCGTCTTTTTCATCTATTCCCCAAACATATCTGCCATACTGAGCGAAACGTTCGGGCTTGATTTTATATACATGCTTTGCCCACGATTCCCAAACTGCCGATAAACTTGCACCGTGCGCAACATCGTATTTTGCACTAATTTCATGACCTAATTGATGCACTGCAAAATCCAAAACATAACCAAGACCTGTAAATCCGTTATGAGAAACACTTCCGCACCACATAATTTCACTCATCGCTTCATAATTTGTGGGTTCAAGCATTGCAATTTTGCCGTTTTTTACGACAATCCGCAGCAATCCCAAAGCAAATTCGTCGGTCAGCTGATTTCCGTCAATTGTTGTAAAAAATCTGTCAAGTGTATGCATCATGATATCGACAATTCCGCATGCAATTTGAAATTTCGGCAATGTGTAAGTTAATTCAGGGTTCATAATCGCAAAAACAGGCCGGTTGAAATCCGTGCTTAAACCCTTTTTTTGTCCGATTTCTTCGTTAGTAAGCACAGCCGAATTGCTCATTTCACTGCCTGCTGCCGAAATTGTCAGAACAACACCTACCGGCAAACTCGATACGACCGGTTTTTCATTTGACCAGAACGACCAAATATCGGTATCTGCTGCTTTAACGCCGTGTGCAACCGCTTTTGCCGTGTCAATAACACTTCCTCCGCCTATTGCCAAAACAAAATCTGCCCCGAATTTTATCGCTTTTTTAACACATTCCCGTGCTGTTTCGAGCGTCGGATTAGGTTTAATTCCACCAAAACTTAAAAAATCTAAATCTGCATCAATCAATTGTTGCTCGATTTTACTTAATAATCCCGATTTCACGACGCTTCCACCGCCATAAACGATAAAAATTCTGCTTCCTCTATGCTTTTTAATAAATTCTGCCGTACGATCTTCAGTATTTTTCCCGAATATCACTTCTGTCGGCATATATGAAACAAATGATTGCATAAATTCCTCTTTCCGTAACATTTTTATGTTACATTTTATCATTTTAGAACAATTTTACAAAATTTTAATTGGAAAAACCATGTACATCTGACCGTTTTCTTCAGGACATATAAAATCGTTGACCGCACCTGCCAATGATAAATTATTTTCACTTAAATATTTCAGCATAGATGAAAACGTATCAGAATTTTCGGCTTTTACATACAGGCACTCGTACGACGGAATCGTCCATTTTATCCAATTCATCGGCGTTTCAGCCGAATTTTCAACTTCTGCACCGGCTAAATATAATCCTTCGGAAAAATTATTTTTCCATGGCTTATTTGTTCGGTCAAAATCGCTCATCGCACCCCAAAAACCCGAAATTTTTCCGTTTCCATCTTTCTTGACTAAGTGTTCTATTTCGGAATAATGGCTGTTTGCTTCATCCCATAATCGCTGTATAAACCCGTCGCCATCATTGGTTGAACCTTCCTTACCGATTATGCTGAATGATTCTTTAGTACATTTTTTAATTTCCATCATATTACCTTATTTATAATTTTATTAATTCAATCTCATCATTTTCTTCAAGAAACATTTTGCCGGGAACATCGAATTTATCCTGCATTTTTTTATCGAAAATTTCAATCGGACCTTTATGATATGGAATATTATGTTTGGCTCCCACAAGTTTCGAACATTCAGCCGCTTCAGTTATGTTCATATTGAACATTCCGTCGCATGGATAGAACGCATAATCGATATTCATATCTTTCATTTCATGCATTTGTTTTGTTTTTGATGTATCTCCTGCAACATAAATAATAATAGCATCTACCGTTATGATATATCCGACACATTTTTCAATATTATGTTTGCTATTGTATGCTTCAACTGCTTGAATATGAATACCTTTCACGTCAAATTCCTGATGTTTTCCGTCAATTAATGCTTCAACGTTCGAGATTACTGTACAATCAGGCTTTTGTTCTATTTTTTTGAGATCATTGTGATCATGATGTTCATGCGTAATTAAAACCAAATCCGCTTTTTCGCCGTAACCTTTTCCTGCATACGGGTCGACGAAAATTACTGTGTTATTATTTGAAATTATGCGTAAACTTGCATGTTTTTGATATAATAATTTAGCCATATTTTTCACCTTTTTTATAATTGTTTGACCATTTCCAAGTCTAATTCAGCGTTTTTATAAAAATCTTCATGCATTAAAAACGGTTTATCCAGTATTTTTCCGTTTAATTTCATGGATTTTATATATTTTTCTTTACCTGACGCACCTTTTGCGTTAATTACAAGCTTTGCATTATCGCCGTTTATCGTAATTTTATCGAATAACGGGCTTCCCATCGCATATTCGGCTTTTCCCGGGCATACAGGATAAAATCCCATTGCTGAAAAAATATACCATGCTGACATTGCGCCTCCGTCTTCATCGCCGCAAATTCCCAGCGGATGATTATGAAACCACAAATACGCAATTTCGTGGATTTTTCGCTGAGTTTTGGCTTCCTGACCGACATATGAATATAAATACGGAATATGAAAAGCCGGTTCGTTACCCATGGTGAATTGTCCGATAAGCCCTGTTGAATCGGGAAATTGCTTGAGAAAATCATATTTCGAAACTTCGTACGATTCAACAAACAATTGATCCAAACGTTTGATAAACTCGTCTTTTCCGCCGTATAATTCGATAAGTCCGTCGATATCGTGAAAAACACTGTATGAATATGTCCAGGAATTATTTTCGGCGAAATACATACGTCCGCCTTGCCCGCCTGACAGTTTCGGATTGAAATCGGATACAAATTCGCCGTCATCCGTCTTTGGCGACATAAATTTCGTTTCGGGATTAAACACATTTTTGTAATTCTTACTGCGTTTTTCCAAAATTGTTGCATCATCGTTTTCGCCGAGTGCTTGCGCTAAAATCATCGCACACCAATCTGAATATGAATGTTCGAGTGTGACCGCAACCGATTGGCGTCCTTCGAAACGATGAACTTCTTCGATCCATTCGGTTTTTTCTGTCGGTCTAGCTGGAAAAAAGCCGTTTTCGTAATAACATTTATCCAAAACTGTTGACTCTACCGATTTCCACGGTAACATCGTCCGTTCGAACGCGTTTTTACGGAC
>JGI994J12354_10005128_pt1 | contig 11402 bp, 7 predicted proteins | sample IntmicLarv3ML3BL_FD_12354 | JGI IMG/M metagenome (IMG submission 12354) | reverse complement strand
CAGGCAATGACAAGAACGGATATAAAAATAGTAAGCGCAAATTCAATATCCCCGCCGCTTCCGAAAAACCACGCTACACCGGAAGCAAGTGCAATCAGACATACGATTGGCACAAAAATACCCGATACCTTATCTGCCATCGCAGCAATCGGCGCTTTACTTCCCTGCGCATCCTCCACGAGCTTAATAATTTGTGCCAAAGCCGTGTCTTTTCCGATTTTTTCTGCCTTAAAACGAATACTGCCTGTAGTGTTCAAGGAGGCGGCATATACAAAATCCCCTTCCTTTTTATCCACCGGCATACTTTCACCCGTTAGCATGGATTCATTTATAGAAGTGTGTCCGTCTGTCACTGTGCCGTCCACAGGGATTTTCGATCCGGGCTTCACGACAACAATATCGCCCAACTCCACTTCGTCGATTGGGATTTCCTTCTCGGTATCACCTTCCAAGATTGTCGCTGTTTTGGGCGCAAGCCCCATAAGCTTTTTGATTGCCTCTCCTGTACGTCCTTTTGACATAGCTTCCAAGGATTTCCCGAGTAAAATCAGTGTGATGATGACACCTGCGGACTCGAAATACAAAGAATCCACCGCATGAGAATGTCCGTCTATGATTTGCCATATATTATATATGCTGAAAAGTACCGCGGCGGTAGTACCAATCGCTATCAGAGAATCCATATTGGGACTTCTTCTGAAAAGTGCCGTGAAACCGACCGCATAAAACCTATATCCAACTGCTATGATAGGTACCACTAAAAAAAGCTGCAAAAGTGCGTAAGTGAGTGGGTTTTCCATCGGCTCTAATGCAGTCGGAAAAGGAAGCCGTATCACTTGAATCATCGGTGCCATTGCGATATACAAAAGAGGCAGCGCGAAAACAGCAGAAATAATGAACTTCGTCCAGAGTGTCCTACTTTCTTTTTGCTTTCTTATTCTATCCTCATCAAGCGCGTTTTCCCTATCTATTTCCAATGCTGTATAGCCCAATTTTTCAATGGTTTCTTTCAATTGTGAAAGACGTACCTTCTTTGGATCATATAAAACAGAAGCTTTTTCCGTAGCCAGATTGACCGACACCGTTACGATGCCGTCAAGCTTCGTAAGACTTTTTTCGATTCGACTCGCGCAAGCAGCGCAAGTCATACCGGCAATCGGGATACTCACCTTCTTATTCTCTGTTTTTTCCATTGCTTCATAGCCGATTTTTGATACGGCATTTTTTATATCCGAGGAAGAAAGCACTTCCTCATCAAATACCACAAACAATTTTTCGCTTGCCAAATTCACCGTTGCTTCCTGCACGCCGGAAAGTCTATGGACCACTTTTTCAATTCGACTCGCGCAAGCGGCGCAAGTCATACCTCGAATAGTAAACACTTGATTTTTCATAGCTAAAACACCTTTCTTTTCTACTTTTATTAAAGCGTACGCTTTATTTTTTGCAAGTACGCACTTTGTTGTGCTATAGTATCCAAAAAGATACTACACAGCAGGAGGTTTTCACTATGGATTGCTGCGATAACGGTTATCACTGTCCGATTGATACGACTCTCGGTATGATTGGCGGAAAATATAAGGCGCTTATTTTATGGCATTTACTCGATTCCACGCGAAGATTCGGCGAACTGAAAAAACTGATTTACCAAGCCACTCCTAAAATGCTGACACAACAACTGCGGGAATTGGAAAAGGACGGCTTGATTGTTCGCACCATTTATCCTGTTGTTCCTCCAAAGGTTGAATATTCGATGTCAGATTTGGGAAAAAGCATAAAACCGATTTTATCCGTCATGTACGATTGGGGTACCTCCTACCTTCACGAAAATGGAATGGAAGTGAGCTGCTCCATGCGTGTAGCGGACGAAGAAAAAAATTAAAACACCACGCAACAGAAAAACACTCATTTTTGCCGCATTTTTTCGGCCTAAAATCAACCGTTCTTATTTACTTATTCATTTATGGTATGTTATTCTCACTTATATAAGTAAGGGGATTTTTATAAAATAATCGGAGGGTGTTTTATGTTGCAAAAAAGAAGTAGGGTCTGGACTGTTCTTGGCATTTTTTCCTTTTTGATTTTGCTTTTCATCCATATGTTTTATGATTTCCATACCCTCTATATTTCATTCACAAGATATTCATTGTGGGATGCTGTTTCTTTGTTTTCCGTGCCATTTGCCGGCTTTGAAAACTACGAAATATTTTTCTCGTCAAACAGCGGCTTACTTGCTTTAAGAAATTCTCTTATGTTCGGCGTTCTCACAGCCCTTGTAACCACCGCTATCACAGTCCCTTTGGTTTTGGGATTGAATCGACTAAAAAATGTTTTCCTTAGATACGGTATCGCAGGTCTTTTATTTTTTCCGTTTCTGATGACCGAGCCTATGCTTATTTCTTTTTTCGTTTCCTTTTTATCGAATCCACAAAATTACAATATTGTGCTTTCTGTTTTTATCATTGTTGTGTATAAATCCATTATTCTCGTTCCGTTTTTGGTTCTCTTGTCACTGATTGTCGGTCAAGTTTTCCCCATAAAGGAAGGGCGTTTTATTCTCTTTTCCATCGTTTCCGCTATTGGCATCGGTTGGTTTTTTGGTGTTAACGGAAGTATTTTCCCAGGATTTTTACTTGACGGTGTTCGGGGAAGAGAATTGACCGATACGCTTGCTATGTTTGCAAGTCGAGAAGCATTAATGACCATGTCGTCAAGACCCCTTGCTACGGTAGCCAATCTCATTTCCGACATACTCTCGGGTATTGTTCTTCTTCCTGCCGGTATTGCCGCTGCCTTTCTTTTGCCGTTTTCCAGTCAGGCGGAAAAACCAAAGGAAAAGAATCCGGTACTATCTATCCTTGCCATTCCCGGCATCCTGTTTTTCCTTATTTTATTCATCATCGGCCTTATCGGCGGAAGTATGCCACCGGCTGAACTGGATCGCCATTTGTCTTCCGGAAATATTATCCAAACAATTTTAGTTGTAATTACACCCATATTTGGTGTGATTTTAGGCATCGGACTTGCCGGATTGATTGGCCAAGGAAAAATGAGCGCCCGTATCTTTCTTATTCTTTCTCTTCTTCTTTTACTTCCCAGTGGCACCACTGCTGCGACAGATTACTATTTCCAAGTATTCTTCAAAAGCACAAGTGGAAATTTTCCAATTTTTGAAGTGAGCCTATGTGCTTTAATTCCGGCTCTTTTTATCGGACTTTATCTGCAAGGGAAAAAGAAAAACCCTTTGCGCATATTCTTCATGAGCCTGTCCTCCTATTTTTTCCTTGTTGTTTTGTTTTTTTTCCTTCCCCAAAAGTCCTTTCTTCTCCATAACACTATGTTCCAAAGTTTTTCCGCCTATCATGCAACGGATATTCGTACTCAACTAAATCTCGGCTTGTCCTTGCCTAATGATCTTCCCTTTCTTACGGATAAAATTTTCGCATTTCTTATCCCGACATTTTTCCTTATTCTTGCCATTTTCTTACTTATCCTTGCTATGAGAGACTCTAAAAAGGATTTGCCGAAAACGCTATAAGCTTTCTACTATAAGAGGTGTTACATTTATGATTCTTACTATTGCCTTAGCTCCATGCCTTTTCGAAGTGAAAAAACTTTGAAGGAACCGCCTCCGCAGGGAGCAAAGCGAGCGAGGACAAGCGGTCTCCGACAAAGGTTTTTTCACATCTGCAGGGAGTGGCGTAATACGTAAGGACAAACGGCTTCCGAGAAATCGCCCCCATCTAATGTCTATATTATTTGACATTATCAATCATTTAGTCTATAATTACGAACATTACAGGAGGTGGTCATTTGGGTAAAAAATCCGTAGTCCTGATGCCCGGAACGCAGGCGATATTAGAAACAATGGGCGAACAAATCAAATTATCCAGACTGCGCCGTAAAATATCAGCGGAATTGGTCGCAAAGAGAGCAGGGATAAGCAGAGCAACACTTTGGTCTGTTGAAAAAGGCTCCCCTTCGGTTTCAATCGGAATATATGCGGCTGTTTGCACGCCTTAAATGGCATGGATAAAGATTTATTACTTATCGCAAAGGATGATGAATTAGGCAGAAAATTGCAGGATTTGAATTTGTCGACCAGAAAGCGTGCGCCACAAAAAAGAGGTGAAAATAATGGCACCTAATGAAAAAATTATTTATGTTTACGCAGATTGGAAAAATCAACCACCTGTATTGATGGGCAAGCTGTATGCCACCGTCAATCGGGGGAAAGAATTTTTTTCCTTTGAATATAGTAATAATTGGCTTCAATCAACCGATAGAAACTTCGTTTTTGACCCTGATTTGCATTTATACGAAGGGCGTCAATATGTACTCGACAAACCGCTGTTTGGTATTTTTTCGGATTCCTGCCCTGATCGATGGGGACGATTGCTAATGAAGCGCAAGGACGAAATTCAAGCAAAGAAAGAAAACCGAAAACCACGGGTATTAACTGAAAGTGATTATTTGCTTGGGGTTTATGACGAAACTCGAATAGGTGCATTACGTTTTTCATCAGAAGAAAACGGCGTGTTTTTATCTGCGGAGAAAGATTTGTGTGCACCTCCATGGACTACCCTTCGCACTTTGGAATCGGCGTCTTTGGCATTTGAAGGCGACAATACAGACGGTCAGGAAGAAAAATGGTTGAGACAGCTTCTCGCGCCAGGCTCCTCTTTGGGAGGAGCACGGCCGAAAGCATCCGTACAGGCACCGGATGCTTCGCTTTGGATTGCGAAATTCCCGTCAAAGCACGATGAATGGAATTCAGGAGCCTGGGAAATGGTGGCACATGATCTTGCTATTAAATGCGGATTGAATGTTCCCGAAGCAAAATTGAAAACCTTTTCTGACACAGGCAGCACTTTCATCACGAAGCGGTTTGACAGAATCGGAAAGCAAAGACTTCATTTTTCTTCCGCGATGGCGATGCTTGGCAAAACAGATGGCGAAGGTGCGGATGGAGCGAGCTATTTGGATATGGCTTCCTTTATAAAATCAAACGGCGCATCCCCGAAGCAAGACTTAAAAGAGCTTTGGAAGAGAATTGTGTTTAATATGGCTATCTCAAATACGGATGACCATCTGCGTAACCATGGTTTTCTCCTGACAGAAACCGGTTGGACATTGTCTCCATTATATGACGTAAATCCTAATATTTACGGGAACGCACTTTCCTTACAAGTAAGCACAGATGACAGCTCTATTAGCTTTACATTGGCAATGGAGACAGCGAAATATTACGATATTAGTATTCAAGACGCAAGAGAGGCAGTTGAGAATATTCAAAAAACAGTATCTGAAAACTGGCGATTATTCGCTGCCAATTACGGACTGAGTAGAGGAGACATCAACCGAATGGAGCCGGCTTTTATTATGGAATATAAATAGCTGTAACCCTCTTTGTTTACAGCGGCTCAAACGAAAAAGGAACAAAACAAACGTCTTTTCGAAGTGAAAAACCTTTGAAGGAACCGCCTCCGCAAGGAGAAAAGCGAGCGAGGACAAGCGGTCTCCGACAAAGGTTTTTTCACATTCCTTAAACAATCAACTCTGCCCTGCTTGCAATTCGAATCGCGTCGGCGCCATTTACGGCGCCGATTTTACTATATACCGTCTTTAACATACTCTTTACGGTATGAGGAGAGATATACATACTTTCCGCAATTTCCTCCCTTTTGAGACCTTGGCTCATATTACGAAGCAATTCTATTTCTCTATTGGTAAGACCGTAATCTGTCCTCGTTTCATTCTTTTTTTGAGAAAAATGGGAACAGATATACGCGCGCCGCTTGGCATAAGTGGAGGCTTTGGCATGAATCTGCTCAAGCCAATCCGAAGGAATACCAGTGATACCTCGTTTTTTGAAATAATGCAGCATCGGACGTGTTTTGTGTCCGAACTCAACCAACTGAATAGAAAACGAATTCCCGTTTGCAATCTGATACACTGACACAAGTGCTTTTTCCGCCCCATCATAGTCTTCCAATTCATAACAAATGACCGCGCGGTACGAAAAAAGATACAAAAGAGAGGTCAACACATTCCTTTTCAAAAGAATTGCTTCCAGATGATTTGTTAGGGCTAATGCTCTGTGGAATTCCTTCCCTTCTATCAAGCAGCGAATTTTCAAAAGCATATCCTTATTGATACTAAGCGGCGACTGCGCGTTCTCATCATCGGAAAGAATCCAAGCCTCTGTCTGCTCCATTTCGCCAATTTCCGAAAAAAACCACCCCAACGCAACATCCGGTACACTTCGCGCTTCACTAAGATACTGCTCCTTACTGCTTTGAATCTCTTTGACCATGTCGGAGATATTTTTCACTTTTCCCGACAAAAGGAAAATCCGAACCAATAAAAATCTGGCATTATCCATAATGTCTTTTTGATTTTTTTCTTGCGCCTTATAAAGTGATTGAAAGGCGCTCATTTCTGCCGCACGCAAATCCCCTTTCAGAAAATGGTACTCCGCCTCCACCAGATATTCTACGCCATAGGCGATATTGTGCAGTAGATGTGAAAAGCACGGCATCGCCTTTTTTATATTTTCCAAATATTCGTCCGCCGAGCCCTCTTTCGGGGAAGAAATATTCAAGGCGTTATTGTACCCAACCATTTGAAGATGCTTGCCCCAGTGGGTGCTGCCGTCCGGAAGAAGACTATCCGCCTCGGAGAAAAATTTTACAAAATCTGAAGTTCCCATCGCAAGACTTATAAGCCCTTCGGCAATATACGCTTCCCCAAAAAGAAGCTTCTTTTCCGAGGTATCACTTTTTTCTTTTATATCTCTTTGCACCATATCCATCTGTGTTTTCGCTTTTTCATTTTCCAGATTATTGAAAAATAGCATGGCATACACGATTCTGCACATGATATTTTCTTTCAAAAATGAATCGGAAAGCTTTTCTATGTACCGGATAAACCAATCTGCCTCATTCCGCGGATGAAGCATACCTTCAAAGCCCTGTAGTACCTGAACAATCTCATTTTCTGCGCCGCACTTTGCGTAATACTCGATCGCGTCCACAAAAAACCTGTTTTCGCGGCTCCAATCCCCTGCCTTGTGAAGAATATCCTTTTGCAGAAGTGGCGAAACCTCCTGTTGTTTTTCCTCCAAAAAATCCAAAAACAGTTGATGTATATAGTAATTTTTTGCCTTGGAATCAAAGGATACAAAAATATTATCCCGAAGAAGCTTCCCCGCATTTTTCATTTGCATATGCCGCGTCACGAATTCCTTTGGGAAAAAATGCAGTAATGATAAAAGAACAAAAAACTCCTTTTCCGCCTTCGTATATTGAGAAAAAATTTCCTTTTCCAAAAGTGCAAACAAAATGTTCTGAGAATCAATTCTATGCTGACCCTCGTATGTCTCTTTTCGCGCAATTTGACGCCCGACAAGATATAGCGCGACCGGCCAGCCCTTTGTATAGGAGTAAACCTCCGAAAGCTCCTTTTCCCCGGAAAGCTTCACATTCTGCTTTGAAAAATACTCCTTTGCCTCCTCCTTCGTAAAACGCAAATCCTCCGCGGTCAAAAAATAAAGCTTTCCTTCCAATGAAGGTAGTTCCTTTTTTCTTGTAAGGAAAAAAACGCAAATATTTTCCAAATTCGCAGACAAAAAATACTCGAAAAAGCGAAGCACCGTTTTTTCATGAATCAAGTGAAAATCGTCAAAAACAAAAGCGACAAACTGCTCATCCTTATATAGCTCCTCTGTAAAAATTTGTAAAAATCTTTGAAATTTATACAGGGAATCCGGAAATGTAAGTTCCTTTAATTTTTCCGCCATGACAGGCCGATGCAAAGAAATCGTGTATACAAAGCTTTCCCAAAATCGCATAGGAAGATTGTCCAAAAGGGTCAATTGCTGCCATACCGCGCGATACGAGGACCTTTCCAAAAAGCCCGCCACCGCGTATGTTTTTCCGAACCCCGAGACCGCCGAAACCAAAACAGCGGGAAAGGACAAGCCTTCCTCCAGTAACGCGTCCACCCGGGGACGCATCATCACATTTTCATTTTCTGGCAGTGCAGACGTTTTTTTATACTGCTTCACATATGCCTCCGTAAAATCTAACACCGTCCCAAATCATTTCATTTATGATTTTATGCCGCAGAATCCCTTACATCTTAACCGCGGTAAAGAACAATCTTGGGAATCTGAAAATGATATCACCGTTTTCCTGAACCGGATATTTTCTCACAAGCTCCTCGTATATATCCTTTTCGAAATCCGCCTTCTTATCGTCCGGAAGAGCGGATAAGTACGGCCTTAGTCCGGTACCGCGATACCATTCGATCATACCCTGATGTGACTGCATTTTATGAAAATATATGGTTTTCCATATGGAAAAATCCGGTGTCAAGGAGGACAGTACATCATAATATTCCCCCTCTTGCAGTGTATAGAAATTTCGCGGGTTATGAAAGGAAGACGCCCCATTTTTCGTTGGTTGATATCTCCGCCAAGGATTGGTGAATCGGTTCATCAAAGGTGACCGGAATCTGTATCGCCAAGACACCGCCCTTTTTCAAAAGCCCCATCAAACTTTTTATTATCTTCGGGTGATCCGGGACCCATTGAATGCAGGCATTGGAAAAAACAATATCAAAATCTGTATCCATTTCACACAAATCCTGACTGATATCGCAAATAGAAAAATCGAGATCCGGATATTTCTCTTTTGCTGACACGACCATTTGAGGTGAATTGTCTACCCCCAATAGATAGCTATCCGGAAACTGCTCCCGCAAAACCGCGGTGCTGTTTCCCGGACCGCAGCCAATATCTACTATCTTTTTAGGGGCTTTTACTTGAATTTTTCTCGCCAAATCAACAGCCGGCTGTGTTCTTTCCTTCTCAAATTTCAGATATTGTCCCGAGTCCCACTCTGCTGCCACAATATATGCCCCCTTTTTACCCTTAGTGTCTATATCTTTCTATGATTTCAATACACATTCTGCTGTTGTGATACGGCGCCTTCCAGCCCTGGATTTTTTTCTCCTTCGTATAATCCACAGGCTCTTTTCTGTCCACACTTGTGTGCCATTCACCATATTCATTATCCACAAAATACCGGTCAATATAGGTAAGGGTCGCCTCTGACGCCTCCAATAAATCCATTTCCCCCGTCATTTGCCACGCATTCAAAAAGCCAATCACCGCTTCCGACTGCACCCACCATGTGCGGTTCGAGGATATATCCGTTTCTCCCGGCTCAACCTCCGAATACATAGAGCCTTCCTCATCCAGACCCTCCAAAAGACAAGCCCTTGCCATATCCATACAAATTTTCTTGGCTCTTTGGGTCACTTCTTCCTCTCCTAAGACCTCACAAGCTTCCATAATAAGCCATGTTCCTTCAATATCATGCCCGTAACTTATCGTTGGCACGGTGCTTTTCCATTCATCGGTAAAATACATACCGAAGTGGTTTATGTCTGTATTTATGATTCGAGAAAGCATAATATCAATCATTTCTCTCATGCTCTCCACCAATTTTTTATCTTTATTGATTCGAAGCAGACATGTATAAGCTTCTAATAAATGCAAATGCGTATTCATCGTTTTCGTTCCGCCCGAATCCTCCGGATTCAAGGCTGTTTTTACATTACTTGCGTCATATTTCCAATCCTCACTCAATTGCTCGATATACCCTCTGTATTTTGTGTCTATCGAATATTTTTCCAAAAGCTCGAATATCTCCCAAGCTTTTTTGGCTGCCTCCTCATGACCTGTCGCGCGGTGATATTCTGAAAAAGCATAAATCACAAACGCCTCTGTATACACCACCTTTTGCGTCTCCAAAGGCTTCCCGTCACAATCCACACTAAAATAATATCCGCCGTTTTCTTTATCCTCAAAGTAGGTTGTCAGGTAGCGGTACGCCTCATCCGCCATTTCTTTATAAACGGCTGTTCCGAAAACCCGATAGGCATTCGAAAAGCTCCAAAGAATTCTGGCATTTAGTACCAACAGCCGGCTGCTATCCTTTACGGGCGTTCCGTCACACATCACTGTGCCATGGAAGCCGCCTCTTTCATAGTCTCTCACGCGATCTATCCAAAATGGCAGAATATTTTCCTTTACATTTTTTTCTGCCCAATCGCTCATTTTTGAAAAACGGCCGCTTACTGCTTCACTCCCTGCATACTTTTCCATTTTACCTTCTCCTTTTTATTCTCAATGAAAATATCTATCGGTCGTCGGATATTCCGGTTCACAGGTATAATTGATTCCTAATTTCAAAAAGCAACTGACATCGTCCTGCGTAATAATATTCGAGCAATGCGCATTACAGCCTTTGAGATTCACAAGCTCTGCGACCGCGAGCTTCGCGGCAGGGTTTGTCGTGGCGGAAATAGATAATGCTTGCAGTACCTCTTCGAGCTTCAACACAGGGTAACGACTCCCCAAAATCTCTTTTTTCAATTGAATAATCGGCGCCAAAACGTCCGGCGATATCAAAAGGATATCGTCGTCAATGCCTGCAAGATATTTGATGGAATTTAAGACCACTGCCGCTGTATCATTCATAAGCGGAGAGGATTTTCCGGTAAGAATCGTGCCATCCGGAAGCTCCAGCGCAACCGCCGTCAAATTGTACCCGCTATATTCCACATTCTCATCCTGTGCCGCCTCCGCACGCAGTTGTTCCGCCTTTTTATTAGCTGGTTCTACCACTTTTCTATCATGAGGTCCCAAGTCCAAAGAGCTCATCAGAAATTCAATTCGCTTTACTTCTTCTATATCACCTATGCCCTGCTTACTGGCACAGCGCGCCAAATACCACCGGCGAATCACTTCCTGACACGCGGCATCTCTTACTGCTTCATCATCCGTAATACAATCCCCTATCAGGTTGACACCCATATCGGTAGGCGACTTATAGATATCTTTTCCTGTAATACGGATCAAAATGGTTCGCACCACCGGAAAAACCTCAATATCCCTATTATAATTCACGGTCGTTTTGTTGTAGGCTGCCAGATGAAAAGGGTCTATCATATTTACATCCTTCAAGTCTGCCGTAGCCGCCTCATAAGCCACGTTCACAGGGTGCTGCAAAGGCAGATTCCAAACCGGAAATGATTCATATTTTGCATACCCTGCCTTGACTCCGCGTTTCTGTTCATGATAAAGCTGAGAAAGGCAGGTAGCGAGCTTTCCGCTTCCGGATCCCGGCCCCGTCACAATCACCAAGGACCGTGTCGTTTCAATGTACGGATTCGCTCCATATCCCTCCTCCGATACAATCACATTCACATCAGAAGGATACCCCTTTGTCAATGTATGGATATATACCCGCTCCCCTATTTGCTCCAAACGCTTTCTAAAGGTATCCGCCGCAGTTTGTCCCGAATATTGTGTAATCAAAATGGCACTGATA
>JGI994J12354_10005127_pt1 | contig 11403 bp, 12 predicted proteins | sample IntmicLarv3ML3BL_FD_12354 | JGI IMG/M metagenome (IMG submission 12354) | reverse complement strand
CACTCCTTTTAGGATACCTACGGCTCCTAGAACTCCTAGTATCGGTTGAAAGATTCCTGAGATGGCATCAATCATTGCTGCACCTAAGGATAATTTCTCTCCCGATTCTTCCATATCACCCGTTTGCATACCTATCAAATTTGCAACCGTCTCATATACATCTGGTACATGATTTCCAATTACCACTTGATATTGGCCCGCACTTTGCATGACAGTTACAACACCTTCTGTACCTTTTAGCATCTCGGTGTTTGCCTTATCCTTATCTTTTAGCTTAAACCTTAACCTTGTTACACAATGTGTTACACTGCTGATGTTTTCTTTTCCACCAACATTTTGAATAATGATTTTTGCCAATCCATCGTACTTTCCCATCTTTTCTCTCCTTTTCCTTTTGTAATGTTAGATATAACTTTATTGTATATACTAGGAAATTGCTTTCCTAGTATATAAAAACCCTCCGGGGGAACACACTGCGGCGTACAATGTAGATGTCGCAAATTGCGACCGCCGCAGGCGAGAGTTTCGTTTTACGAAACTCTATTGTGCTAGAAATATGACTTTCTATAATAAACTCACACAATTCGTCTTTCCTTTAAGACTTACAATTTCTATATTTAGACCAATTTTAATTGCTGCAACATTTTTACTACTCCATCATTTCGGTTTGTATCTGTCACCAGATCAGCCACTTTCTTTAACTCGTCAATCGCATTCCCCATTGCGATACCTGTTCCTGCATATGCAATCATCTCAAGGTCATTATATCCATCTCCAAAAGCTATCACATCTTCTCGCTTATAACCTGCAAATTGAATAATTTGTTCAATGCCTGTCGCCTTCGTGATTCCTCGTATCATAATTTCACCTTCATCTAAACTCAAACGCTGTGTCACACTATTCGGTAAAATTTCTAGTCGGTCTGCATATTTTTCTATAATCTGCTTTGCATACTGTCCGCCATTAAAGTACATCATCTTATTTATATTTCTCATTTGCGAGAGGTCATCTACAATATGGAACAGCTCTAGGAAGGTTTCGTATGCTACATAATCACGATGTGTGATTTTTTGCATTGCTTTGTAAGCAATTTCACTACTTTCCTTTGTAAGGTAAGAACCTTCATTACCTTCTATAATAAGAGCGAAATCTGGCAGACTTTCTGCATAATTTACAAAGTCTTTGACTAAGTTTTCCTCCATTATTTGATGCCCAACAAGTTCATTTTCATATTCACTATATACACCATTCCCAAGAACATATCCATTCCACGGAATCGCGTCTACTAATTCAGGTCCAATATGATGCTTAGATCGTCCTGATGCTATACAAATCTTATGTCCTTGTTTTTGTACTGCCAAAAGTGTCTCTTGTAGTCGTTTTGTAATAATTCCCTTTTCATTGAATAATGTCCCATCCACATCAAAAAATACTATCTTACTATCTTTTTGTTTCATTTTGGACCACAATCCTTTCAATACTTAACGTTAAGTCTATTATCTCTGCCGGTGTCACTTCTCTTTTGTACTCTTTTAAAATATAAATAGCAACTCTCCTTGCACACTCACTCGATTTCACAATTTCCTTCTTAATAATCTCACTTACTTTCTCTTCTGCAAACTGCAACATCTCGTCGTTAATGACGCGCTCTGCAAAAAACTTAAGGTATGCAAAAAAATAATCTGCACCGATCATATCATCAACAATTTCCATATTGAAAAAACTCTGTACGATGCGGATAATATTTTGCACGATCTTCGTAATATGAATCGTCTCTGGCATCTCTTTATCAAAACGAGCATTGAGAAAATGTAATGCAATCGCTGTCGCTTCTTCTTTGGGTAAGTCTACGCCTAATTGTTCATTAATCTGCTGTAGCGCTTCCTTTCCAATTTGATATTCCTTTTTGTACAAACGCTTTACATCATAAAATAGCATACTTTCAAATACCATATTCTGAGATTTACGCTCAATTGCAAACTTAATATGATCAATCAATGTAATATAAATGCTCTTTTGTAGCTGTCCATCCATTTGTCCTTTTGCATTCTCAATAATATCATTCACCACTTGTATTACATTGAGCGGAACATCGGCAAGAATATCTTCTAGTTGTTGCACTTCGCTTTTCGTATCCATGCGAAATATCTTCTCAATTTTATCTTCCTCAATGTGATCCCCAGGTTTTTGCCCAAAACCCAAGCCTCGCCCCATAACAATAATTTCACACTTATTCTCATCGACAGAATTAACAATGTTGTTATTAATTATTTTTACAACTCTCATATAGTCCCTCTTTTACTAAAATCAAATTAGCGAGTACGTTCCCCCGGAGGGTTTGCCTTCCTAGCCTTACTTTCTTAATTAAATAAAAACGCCACCTTAAATAGTAGAAATTTTCCTACTATTTAAGATGGCTTAGCCGTTTCCGTAACAACCCATCATGTACTATGTTAAGTTTTTCTTTTAATAATAGCAAAAATATTCTACAATGTCAATTTTTTCTACACATTCTATATTTTCCACAGTTTTTGCACCTTCTTTTTGTCTATTTTTACCAGTTTTATACCGTTTCACTCTCACTTAATTTATAAAAGGCTGTTGCGATTACCGCGACAGCCCTCATCTTTATTTAATTATCAACATATTTTGTATTTCCTCTTTCGTCTTCGCTCCAATTGCAACGTTTACCTTCTCCCCTTTATCAATCACCACCAACGTCGGTATCGACATAACACGAAACTTCTTTGCCAATTCCATTTCTTCATCGATATTGACTTTCCCGATTTTTACATCTGTCACTTCTTCTGCCAATTCTTCGATAATGGGTGATAACTGCTGGCAAGGTCCACACCATGATGCCCAAAAATCAAGCAATACTGGTTTGTCCGACTGTAACACTTCTGTTTCAAAATTATCTGTTGTAATATGCACTGCTGCCATATGCCGCCCTCCTATACTAAGCCCCTTGTTCACGATATTTATGCGCTTCTTCAAGCATCATATCTTTTACCTTCATCAAGCGAATCTGTGAACCTCTCTCATTTTCATCTAATTTCATCGTAATATACTTAATCGTCTGCTGTGCTTCTGGAATAATTACATGTTCTAGCGCATTAACACGCCTTCTGGTTTTCTCAATTTCCACCGCCATTAGCTGACACGCCTTCTCCGTCTCCGCAAGTTTTAGCATACTCGGCAATATATCCGCCAATGATTTCACCGCACCATCTAAGTCACTTGACGTAAATGCAAACCCATACGAGTAAATATCATTTGCATCTTCAGTTCGCATCTTCGTATCAAAAACTGGAATATTCACACTCATCACATTGCGATGCGATACCTCTACACTCACTCTTTGCTTTGGTGTCATAAGTGCTGTGTTTAGCGTTGCCGAAGACATACTCGCCTTTGCGATTACAAAATTTCTATTTGCTGCATGAATACCCTGTTCTACTTCTTGCCGTAGTTCCATATTCTCACGGACCAATTCCAAGAACTGCCGCATCAATTCATCTCGTTTATCCTTAAGCAGTTTATGCCCTCGGATTGCAGTGATTAATTTCTTCTTTGTTTTCGTCAACTCCATACGTGTTGGTGTTACTTGTGCCCCTGCCAAATTTAATCACCCCTTTGCTTATTTCCCATAGTATTCATCTAGGAACTTATCGTCAATACGCTTCAGCTCTGTTCTAGGCAACATCGATAACAATTTCCAGCCTAGATTCAGGGTTTCTTCAATCGAACGGTCCGTCTCATAAGATTGCGAAACATATTCTTTTTCAAATGCATCCGCAAACTTTGCATACAACAAATCGATTTCTGTAAGTGCTGCTTCTCCTAAGATAACCATTAATTCCTTGGCTTCCTTACCTCGTGCATAAGCTGCAAATAACTGATTCATCGTATTGGAATGATCCGCCCTTGTCTTCCCTTCGCCAATCCCTTTGTCCTTCAAACGTGAAAGCGACGGCAATACATCAATCGGTGGCTGAATACCTCTCCGGTACAAATCTCTTCCTAAAATAATTTGCCCCTCTGTAATATAACCTGTCAAGTCAGGAATGGGATGTGTTTTATCATCTTCTGGCATGGTCAAAATCGGAATCATCGTAATACTTCCATTCTTACCAGATTGGCGTCCCGCTCTTTCATACATCGTTGCCAAGTCCGTATACAAATATCCCGGATACCCTCTACGCCCTGGCACTTCCTTTCTCGCTGCTGATACTTCACGTAGTGCATCCGCATAATTCGTAATATCCGTTAAGATAACCAGTACGTGCATTTCCTTTTCAAATGCCAGATATTCCGCTGCTGTCAATGCCATTCGCGGTGTCGCGATTCTTTCAATCGCAGGGTCATTCGCTAGATTTACAAATAAAACCGTTCTATCAATGGCTCCCGTTTCCTTAAAACTTTCTACGAAAAAGTTCGACTCTTCAAAGGTAATCCCCATTGCCGCAAATACCACCGCAAAGGGTTCCTTCGTACCACGCACTTTCGCTTGCCTTGCAATCTGTGCCGCCAACCTCGCATGTGGCATTCCCGAGCCTGAGAAAATCGGCAACTTTTGTCCACGCACCAAGGTATTTAACCCATCAATCGCCGATACTCCGGTCTGAATAAATTCTTGCGGATAACTTCTTGCCGCCGGGTTCATCGCAAGACCGTTAATATCATTTCTTCCTTCCGGCAAAATCTCAGGGCCATTGTCGATTGGGCGACCCAAGCCGTCAAACACACGACCGAGCATATCTCCCGATACACCCAATTCCATGCTACGTCCTAAGAAACGAACCTTACTATTTGACAAATTGATTCCCGTTCCACTTTCAAATAGCTGCACCAATACATCATTGCCATTTACTTCCAAAACCTTACAACGCCTTGTTTCGCCTGTGACCAATTCAATTTCACCAAGTTCATCATAGGCTACGCCTTCTACGCCACGCACAAGCATCAGTGGTCCTGCTATTTCCTGTATTGTTTTATACTCTTTGGGCATCTGTCTCCCCCTTTCTCAGTATCTGCGCAACCTCTTTCTTTAGTTCCTCACTGATTTTTATATATTCAGATTCTACCTCCGCATCAAGACTATATTTATAACGCCCGATTCGCTCTCTTACAGGCATGATAATCAAATCATTTAGTGCCGCTCCCGCCTCTAATGCTCCTACACTTTCTTCATAGAAAGCCAATACCAATTTCATCATCAAATATTGTTTTCTAAGCGAAGTATACGTATCTATCTCATGGAACGAGTTCTGATGCAAGAAGTCTTCACGTATAGAGCGTGCCGCTTCCATCTTAATACGGTCTGCCACAGAAAGTGCGTCCATACCAACCATTTTCACAATCTCTTCTAATTCTGATTCATCTTGTAACAGATTCATCATCTTCTGACGGTTCGCCATCCAATCTGACTCTACTTCTTCGTCAAACCAATCTGCAATATCTTGCAAATACAACGAATAACTCGTCAACCAGTTAATCGCTGGGAAATGGCGCCTATATGCAAGAGACGCATCAAGTCCCCAGAACACTTTTACAATACGAAGTGTCGCTTGAGATACCGGTTCTGAGATGTCTCCTCCTGGTGGTGACACTGCTCCGATTACCGAAAGCGCTCCTTCGCGTCCTTCACCTCCAAGCGCAATGACCTGACCTGCTCTTTCATAAAACTGTGCCAATCTACTTCCTAGATACGCTGGATACCCTTCTTCACCTGGCATCTCCTCTAAACGACCCGACATTTCCCTTAAGGCTTCCGCCCAACGAGAGGTAGAGTCCGCCATAAGTGCTACGGAGTATCCCATATCACGAAAATATTCTGCTATTGTAATCCCTGTATAAATAGACGCTTCACGTGCGGCCACCGGCATATCCGAAGTATTGGCTATTAAGACTGTTCTCTTCATGAGTGATTCGCCAGTCTTTGGGTCTTTCAGTTCTGGAAACTCATTGAGAACATCCGTCATTTCATTGCCACGTTCCCCACAACCAATGTAAACTACAATATCCGCTTCTGCCCACTTCGCAAGCTGGTGCTGAATCACAGTCTTCCCACTTCCAAACGGTCCCGGTACAGCTGCAACTCCACCTTTTGCTATCGGGAAGAATGTATCTACAACTCTCTGCCCTGTAATTAGCGGTTTCTTCGGTGGTAACTTTCTTAGATAAGGACGGCCTTTTCGTACCGGCCACTTTTGCATCATTGTAAGTTCCTTGTCTCCGTCAGCCGTTTCAAGAACCGCAACGACTTCCTCTACCGTAAACTCGCCTGTTCGTATTTCTTTGAGTGTGCCTTGCATACCTGGTGGCACCATAATCTTCTGGCTTACGACAATTGTTTCTTGCACCACTCCAATGACATCACCGCCAACCAATGTATCTCCAACCTTTGCCACTGGTACGAATTCCCATTTTCTGTCTCGTTTTAGCGCAGATACTTCCACGCCTCTTTCCAGATTATTATGACCCGAAATCTTCATAATATCATCTAGCGGTCTTTGTATTCCATCATAAATGCTTTCAATTAAGCCCGGTCCTAGTTCTACAGACATCGGAACGCCAACAGACTCTACTGGTTCCCCTGCACGTATTCCCGAAGTCTCTTCATAGACTTGAATCGATGCTTCATCACCATGTATCTCAATGATTTCGCCTATGAGTCTTTGCTCACTTACGCGAACCAAGTCAAACATATTCGCATCTCTCATTCCCTCTGCGATAACCAAGGGACCTGCCACCTTCTTTATTATTCCACTGCTCATTGCACAAATCACCCGCTTTCTTACTTATTGTTAACATACAATAGCATTTCCTATTGAAACAAAATATCAGAACCTACTGCTTTTTTCACAGATTCTTTTACTTGCGCCACCCCTGCACCTGTATTNCCTGAGATTCCCGGAATCAAAATGATTGCTGGCAACGCNGCTTCCTGATATTTCAAAATTTCATCATGCAGTACTTCTTCTAAGGCTTCTGTAATATAAATCACAGCATATTCTTCTTTTNCAAGCTTGGTTAATATCCGCTTTCCCTCTTCTGGCGTNGAAACTGCAAATATATCAAGNCCCAAGGTTGCAAATCCAAAGATACTATCATATTCTCCTACAACTGCCATCTTATACATACATCTCCCTTACCCTCTCTCGGATTGAAGCCTCTGAAAGTTCGTTAAACTTTCCCGAAAGTATAATCCGTACCGTCTTAATTTCATTTTCTCTCGCCAATAAATATGCCATTAATGGACCTATGGAAAATGGATTATGAAGCTGAGGGCGTATCATGCGCACAACTTGATTATCGCACCAACACTCAAATATAGCCGGAGCCTCCGTAAGCATCTGCGCACCTTTTGCATATATCGTTCCCTCTAAATAAGTTCGTATTGCTTCCATTCCCTTTAACGCCGCTTGTGCAAGCATTTGAATATCAAGCGTATCACAAGGTGACATGCTTTGCTGCATAAACTCCATCGTCTTCTTGGTGCGATAAGAACGAGTTGCTATTTTTAAATTTGCAGTAGCAACCACTGTCTCTGCATACTTCCTGACCACCTCTTCTTTGGAGGCTTTGCCCGCTTCGTAAATCGCTGCAAGTGTTGCTTGATCGATGAAAATATCACACAGCTGTCCATCTCCTGTCTGAATCAGAGCCTGCGTTGCTCGCCTTGCTGGCTCTTCCATATGCTTTGGCAACCTATGAAATTCTTTTTGACGTATAATCTCATATAATTCCGCTCCACTTGGCGACGTATTTTTTATAAAAATATCCTCGCGACTCGTCTCACCTGCCAACTTTTTAATCGCCGCCTTTAAGTTATGAAATAAATCTGGGTACACCAAAACATCAAACACGGACATATCCTCAACCAAACTTCTGATAATGTCCCACGTCTTTTCCCTCTCACAGTCCAATATGGACTCCGTCTCCATAGGCGTATCGACATTCCCCCAGTTTCTCTCACTTAAAAACGCCAAACATTGCTGCTTTGTTTGACAACTCATGAGTTGCGCAATCACTTCCTTTGAAAATAGTGACGACTCCAAGGCTCTAATTCGTGCAACTGCATAAGTATACTTCACCTCTGACATCGGTATATCCTCCTTATATGCTGCAAAATTTTCTAATTACACGAAAACAATATCTTATATACCTGGTCCTGCAATCTTGCTCGATTCACATCAAACAATGCTTGGAAAGAACAATTCTCTTCTACTCCACCATACACTAAGATGAATCCACCAGCCATTTCTCTCGTTTCCTTTGCAATTTCTAAGGTTCCACCTTTTGCCTTTGCTACCTTGGCCACACTCTCTACAAACTCTTTTGGCATGCGCGCAAGGTCTTTTGAAGAAAAATAGATTTCGCCTTCTCTAGCAAGCACGAACTTATTAAGCATCTTCTCTAAATTTTCAAAATATTCTACCTCACTTACCTTGCAAAACTTATCATAGGCCTTTTGAAGCACGTCTTCTATCACCTCTTGCTTTGCTTGCAAAATAGCAGTTCTACGGTATAAGTCGATAGCCGAGGTTTTTCTTTCCTTATAATTGTCCACTTCTATCTTTGAAGTTTTCAAACCTTCTTCTTGTATCTTCGTCGCTTGTTCTCGTGCCACAGTGCGAATATTGTGCGCTTCTTCTTGCGCTTCTTCTGCGCACCTTCGCGCTGCGTCCTCTGCCTCTTTTAGAATCTGGTGGACTATTTTATCTAATCCAGTCATTCGCATCTCTCCTTTTATGATCGTCTCACAACCTTACGGTTCGTAACCTTACACTGGAATTGCACTCACTGCTAAAAATGAAATCAAAACCGCTAAAATTGCATAGGTCTCAACCATTGCTGGAAATAACATCGCTTTACCAAACTGATCTGGCTTCTTTGCTACGATTCCAATTGCTGCTACCGAAGTTCTGCCTTGGTGAATCGCCGATATTAAACCTACGATACCAATTGGTAAACAAGCACAGAAAATTAATAACCCTGTTGTAAAATCAATATTTGCGACTGTTCCACCTAATAATCCCACTTTAGATAAGGCGATAAAGGCAATTAACACGCCATATATCCCTTGTGTTCCTGGCAATAATTGAAGAATCAATACCTTTGCAAATTTACTTGGATCCTCTGTTACCACGCCTGACGCTGCTTGACCTGCTACACCTACGCCATACGCCGAACCGCATCCTGATAAGATGACTGCTAAGCTAGCTCCTAATAACGCCCATACTATTCCACTAATTTCACTCATATTTTGTTATCCTCCTTGACCTCTATATAATTTGATTTTGCTTGAAATGGAGAAAATGCTCTTCCCCCGCCTTCATAAAATTTCCCAAAAAACTCAACGTACTGTAATCTACACGTATGTACATATGCACCTAAGAGGTTGATTGCAAAGTTAAAGGTATGACCTGCCAAAAATACTACAATAAAGACAAGCAGCCCTACAATTCCATCACCTGCCATACTTCCCATTTGATTAATAACAGAGGCGACCACTCCGGTTGCCAAACCAAGTGCCAACAGTCTTGAATAAGAAAGTACATCACTTAGCCAACCTGTCACATTATACAAATCATATGCACCAAGTGCCACACGAAGCGCTGGATTCTTGCTCTCACGCCCCGACATCAGAAGTATTCCAATTGCACCGCCCGCCGCCATGCCTTTTGCAATCGCATTTACAGTTGGCGAAAATACAATATCCATCTGTGACATCGACACAAACATCGGGCTTGGCAACAACATGAGAATCAATCCAATCAGAAGCATTGCCCACAACACTACATCACTGAAAAAGCTGACATATTGTTTATCTCGCAGGCACATATAGCCTTTTAATATCAATCCTACAAATAAATGAATAACACCAAACAACATCGACACAATCAACAATCGCATCGGGTTATCAAGTGGTGCGAACCAAAGTGGCGGTATACTCACCTCTGTCTTTAAGAATGCTCGTGAAAAAATTTGTACAACATCTCCAAAGACACCGCCAAATAAAATCCCCCATACCATCGTCGATACACCACAGTATAAGAACATACGAAGAGATTTCTTCATCTCCTCTTCCATTCGTGGGAACTTCTTCAGTGCAACCGCGCACCCCACAGCCATTATCAAACCATATGCTGCGTCTGAAAGCATAAGTCCGAAGAAAAACACATAGCAAAATGCCATAACTGCGGAAGGGTCCATCTCATTTTTCTGCGGTAATCCATAGGAAGAAAGCACGCCTTGCATCGAGCCTGCAAAGGTACCATTTTCTAATAAAATCGGCATATCTTCTTCCTCTGCTAGGTCTTCTATATATACCGCAATCTCAAACTCACTCTCTAAGCATCGCTTAAGTTGTTGCACCTTCTTCGTCGGTACATAACCACTTAAAAACATCGTATGCTTTGAATGCGGTATCTGCCCCAACACATCATATTTCTGCGCCCGTATGCGGTAATAATCTGATAATACTTGTATATCGTGACGCTTTCTTGCCTTTTCAATAATGCTTTCTCTTGCTGCTTCTATCTGTGCGTGCGCAATAGCCATTTGCTTTGTAAGTTTTTCACACTGTTCACTTGGAGTGATTGTGCTTTCCTTTACAGGTCTTGTAAAACCAAAGGCACGAAAAGCCTCTTCGACACGCTTTGCCTCTTCCTCTAAACAAAGTATGGCAACACATGTTTGATTCAAATTTGTCGAAACAATTTCTACCTCTATTGCCGCAATATCTGGTGCTTGCAATGCCAACTTTTCGTAAATGTCCGCAAGCGTCATCGCACTACCAATGCTACCAATGAATACATGCGTGTTTCTCGTCCCTGTGTAGTCCATTGGAATATCTAAGGAAAGCCAAGGAACAAGCGCCTCTTTCCCCGTCTCTAACTTGATAATTTCCGCTTGATGCTCTACGATTTCTTTGCGCAATTTTATAATCTGCTCCACTTCGCTTAGCGTCTCCGTCTGCTTTGCCACCACACATGCATAGACATCTTTGTCAAGCAATTCTTTCCCTGCCAAATCCGCAAACATTGACTTTTTCTCCGGCGCATATTCCTTCAAAATATCCAACGCCTGCTCTGCCTTTTGCACATTTTGCTCAAAGAGCTGCCGCTCACCTAGTGTATCAAGCATACGAAATTTTTCGTCCACAATAGCGGAAGTGTCTATTTCCATCACTCCCAACGCTTGTAACTTCTCTAAAATTGCCTTGCGTTCCTTCCTCATAGCGCAGATACTAAACCGTTGCATCTGCAATATTGACATAGTATACTCCTCCTTCCTTGCCAGCACCGCCAAGGTTTTATGCAAGCCTATGTTCGCTTCGAGTTTTCATAGCTCACTTGATGCTAGCCTTGCCGGTTCGTCTTATCCCCTAGTATA
>JGI994J12354_10005126_pt1 | contig 11409 bp, 11 predicted proteins | sample IntmicLarv3ML3BL_FD_12354 | JGI IMG/M metagenome (IMG submission 12354) | reverse complement strand
AACGAAGGCGATATCTGGATAATGGACCGCAATTGCCTGCATTCGGAGAATCGGCTCGGATATGACTGTTTTGTGCTGTTTTTCGAGGTATACGCCGAGTTTTTTGATGAAGTATTTATGTTGCTGTTTGAGGATAGTCCTGTCCGCCAGTTTATAAAAAAGGCTCTCCTGAAACAGCGGGATACAAAGCGTTTTATCCACTTTACGCCCGGAGAGAGAAAAAACAAACTGGTTGAGAGCATTATTTCGCTCGCCGTTTCCGAAAAAGAGCGAAATCTTCCGGGGACGAACTATGTCCTTAAAGGGCTGCTTGTGAATCTGTTCAGCATTCTTACAAAGCAATACGATTTTCACATGACCGACAAAGAAAAGCAGAGCGAACGCGAACTACTGTTTTTCGAGATTGACACCTATATTCGAAAAAACTGCAAGGATATAAGCTTGAAAAAGCTTTCCGACCACTTCAATTACAACCCAAATTATTTCACTCAACTAATCCGTACTATGACAGGAAAGACATATTTGCAATACTTGCAGAATGTACGGCTTGAGCAAGCGGCGGCTATGCTCACCGGAACCGACAAACCCGTCACCGAGATAATCCGCGAAGTCGGGTATCAGAACATGACTCATTTTTATAAAGTGTTTTTTCTCAAACACGGGGTAACTCCATCGAATTACCGAACAAATCAGCGCATTTAGTTCGAAATAAACTTGCAAAAGGTTAATGTTAAATTGTGTATAGTTGGCTGGGGTCATAGAAACCCCTGCCAACTATTTTTATTATATTAGCAGGCATGTATAATATCTTGCACAAGTCATTGCCAAAATTAAAAAGGAGAGAAAATATGAAAAAGCCACTAGTTCTTTTGCTCGCGCTCCTGCTTACTGTCGGATTGTTTGCAGGCTGTGCAATGGGGTCCGATACCCCAAGCAGCACGCCTACACCGCCATCCACAACGCCGACCTCGGGCAACGAAGCTCCCTCGAGCGACACGCCGGAGGACATCTCAAGTCTTCCCCTGTCCGATACAATGGTGACATTTTCCGCTTGGTGGCCGCTCACCGGCGCAGTTCTCAGCCATGTATCGGATCTGAACGACGTAAAATGCATGATCGAACTTGAAAGACGTACAAATATCCACATAGACGCCGAGCAGCCCTCGGCCACAGGTTTGATGGAGTCGTTCAGCCTGATGATTGCATCCAACGATCTCCCTGACCTTATTTGGGATATTGCGTTCCAAGGTGGCCCGGAGAAGGCGGTTGATGACGGCTACTACCTCAAGCTCAACGATTACCTCGACGAATTTTTGCCAAACTACAGCGCCGTCAGAAACAGCGACCCCCAGATTGCAAAAGATACTGTAACGGACAAAGGCTATATCACCGCAATTTATGGTATCAGCGGACATCTTGACGCAATATATGATATTCTCGGAACTACAAAACCCGCCGGCGGCGTTTCGTTTGTTCCTCCCTGGGCCGGGCTGCAGGTCAGAAAAGACTGGCTCGATGATCTCGGGCTTGAAGTACCTATAACCTATTCAGACTGGGAAGTTATGCTGACCGAGTTTAAAAACGAAAAAAATGCTGTTCATCCAATGCTGCTGGGAAACACCGGCAACTTCCAATTCAGCGAGCTCAGCGCGGGGTTCGGAGTCAATATGGAATTCTTCCAGAAGGACGGCAAAGTACATTATTCCCCGCTCGAAGAAGGGTACAAAAACTATCTTACGCTGGTAGCCGACTGGTATTCAAAAGGCCTGATTCACCAGGATTTCATGGGTGAAACCGACCTGCGCGCAACCGCAAAGAAGTTTGGGTTTACAGGAGAAACCGGCGTTATATGGGATAACCCCGATTACGCAGGCAACTCCGGAGTTGTAATCGGTCTATCTTCCGATGAAAACCTGTTTTATCAGGCAGTAGTGAGCCCGAAAGTTAACGCCTCTGACGACCGTGTACAGTTCCGCTGCTATCCGGGTAAAGTCGGACAAGGGTTTAGTGTCTCAACAGCTTGTGGTAACCCTGAGCTTCTTTTGAAGTGGATAGATTACATGTATTCCGATGAGGGCTCTCTGCTGATAAGCTTTGGACCCGAGGGCGAAAGCCTTGAATTTGTTGACGGAAAACCGCAGTACACAGACTTGGTCGTCAACAATCCGGATGTTTTATTTACAACTAACCGTTATATTTACAGCTTGAATTCAGGGCCGTATCTCCAGCATACATACCGGTTTGTCCGTTACACAACCGGAGACGCATACCATCAGCAGGGCATGAACACCGTTACAGCCCAAAACATATGGCTTGAGAGTGGCGTGGACTATATGATGCCGGATAGAAGAACAATGACATCAGACGAAGGTTCCGAATATTCAGCATTGTATAACGACATAAAGTCCTTGGTAGATGAAAACACATTGAAAATCATAATGGGACAAGTCAGCGTTGACGAATGGGAAAACGTAGTCAGCCAGATCAGGTCAATGAACGTTGACAAAGTAATTACGATTCAGCAAAACGCACTCGACAGATACAACGCACGATAACTTATTAGCGAAAAATTGGCAGGCTGAATCCGGCCTGCCAATTTTTCAAATATCTAATGCATAAAATAATTTATGGGGTGATTTTTTTGAAACGCAGCGAAGTATTAGAGCGGCTGGGGTTTACCGTGCCGGACATCAAGAAAAAACGTGTACTTATACTCTCTGATATCGCGTGTGAGGCCGACGACCAGTTTGCGCTTGTGCACCACTTGCTCACGCCATCCGAAGACATTGTCGGAATTGTAGCATGTAATTTCGAGCGGCGGCATCGCGCATATCAGTCGGAGCAGCCGCCGACCAGCATGGATAAAAGCTACGCGGAGGGTAAGCTGCTGCTTGAGCTTATGGGAATAGACGATGTGCCTATTTTAAAGGGCGCGCCTGATGCTGTTTTAGACCCGAATAATCTTCCTGTGAGCGAAGGCTCTGATTTTATAATCAAAGAAGCTATGCGCGACTGCGATTCGCCTCTCTATATTGCGATACAGGGCGCGGTTACCGATTTGACTGTCGCATATCTCACTGAGCCGAAGATTGCCGAAAAGATTGAAGCGGCAATATGGATTGGCGGCAGGCCATATCCCAACGGCGGGGGTGGTCATGAATCAAACCTCCAAAAGGATATCTATTCGGCAAATGTATTATTTGAGTCATCGGTAAACGTGTGGCAGGTTCCGGTAAACGCTTACGCTACAGCATATTTGAGCCTTTCCGAACTAATGACCAAGGTGCGCTCCCGCGGCGAAATCGGAAAATACATTGTGGACAGAATGCTCGGCGTAAACGAAAAGTACGGGCAGATGACGATCCGTATACCGTTCCCACACGGCGAAGTTTGGTCTATAGGCGACCAGCCGACAATCACCGTTCTCTTGCAGTCCGAGAGCGGCTCAAAGTTCCATATGGAGCACGCGCCGCACATCAACGACGACCTGACTTACACCCCGAATCCAAACGGAAAACTCATCAGGGTATATGATAGCCTTGACCAGCGCCTGACAATGGACGACTTTTTCGCCAAGCTTGAGCTGTGCTACCGAAACAAGTAAATAAGTTCCTTGTTATTCGTGTAAAAAGTTTTTTCATCGTGCAAAGAATCTACCGGGAAACCAGTAGATTCTTTTGTGTTTACATATGTTTCGGATATATGAAATCACGATTTCATTTTGCGACACTATACGAAAAATTGTCGTATTTTATTTAAATAGATGGAAAACCCAAGTCAAAACAAAAACCCTCAAAGCCTTGCAGCTCTAAGGATTTAGGTGGTGACCCATCGGCGATTCGAACGCCGGACACCCTGCTTAAAAGGCAGGTGCTCTGCCGACTGAGCTAATGGGTCATATTGGCAGGGATGGCAGGAGTCGAACCTGCGATGCCAGAGTCAAAGTCTGGTGCCTTTCCGCTTGGCGACATCCCTAAACTGATAAAAGTTCGCCGCCGCGCCCTCCGTTTGACTTATACGGCACGCGCATTTCAGACTCGGCGGTTCTTCCGCCATGAAAAATGAAAATGAGGACGAGGACGCTCGTCCTCACTACATTTGAATGGGGTGGATAACCGGATTCGAACCGGCGACCTCCAGAGCCACAATCTGGCGCTCTAACCAACTGAACTATACCCACCATATAAAGAGCAATGCGCGCCCCGGCGCTTGGAATTTGGCACGCCTGAAGGGATTCGAACCCCTGGCCTACTGCTTAGAAGGCAGTTGCTCTATCCAACTGAGCTACAGGCGCATATAAAATAGGGATTCCCGGTTTGCGCTTTCGGGATTTGTGGCAGGGATGCATAAATTTGCGCCGGATAACCTGCCCGCAGACGATGTTCCATCAAAAAAACTTCAGAGAAGTTTTCTTTGATGGAGCGGGTGATGGGAATCGAACCCACGTGTTCAGCTTGGAAGGCTGACATTCTACCATTGAACTACACCCGCGCACAAAAGCCCCCAAAATTGGTCAGCTTAGGTATTTTAACATAACAGCTACGGCTTGTCAACACTAAATCCTAACCGTTTTGCCACCGCGACGCAATGGTTTTTTTATCTATAATTCCTTGTCGCAGTAGCCACAGTACTCAACGCCCTCGCCCACACGGTCGATAAGCGGCAAATACTTCTCCGTTGCGGTTATACAGCGCGGATTTGTGCAGCGGTGCGCCATAGTCTCCGGCGGAACGTAGGCGGGTTGGCTTTTTCCTTCGCCGATAAGCTTCAAAAGCAGTGCCATACGCACATACAACCCGCATTCCGCCTGACGAAAGTAGGACGCGCGGCTGTCGCCGTCCACGTCGAGGGCAATTTCGTCAACCCGCGGCAACGGGTGCATAATCATCATGTCGCGGCGCGCAAGCTTGAGTTTCCCCGCGTCAAGGACATAGACATAGCGGTGTTTTTCGTACTCGCTCTGGTCGGTAAAGCGCTCACGCTGTATGCGCGTCATGTAAAGCACGTCAAGCTGCGGCAGCGTCGCCTCAAGGCCGGTGGTTTCGATGTGCCTGACACCGTGCCTGCGTATAAACTCGTGGACATACTGCGGCAGGGCAAGCTCACGCGGGGAAATCAGGAAGATGTTCACGTTTTCAAAGCGGCACAGCGCCTCGATGAGTGAATGGACGGTGCGACCGTTTTTCAAATCACCGCAAAATCCTATGTTCATCCCCGAGGGCGAGCCGCGCCGCTCGGAAATCGTGGCGAGATCTGTCAGCGTCTGCGTCGGGTGGAGATGTCCGCCGTCACCCGCGTTGATAATCGATGCCGAGGAATAGAGCGACGCCGCGCGTGCCGCGCCGTCCCACGGTGTTCGCATTACGATAGCGTCGGCGTAGGAGGAACACATTATAATGGTGTCTTTCAGCTTTTCGCCCTTGGAAACCGAGGAGGTGCTGGAGTCGGAAAACCCAAAGACTCCGCCGCCCAGCTTCTGCATTGCCGCCTGAAAGGAGAAATTTGTGCGCGTGGACGGCTCGAAAAACAGGCTCGCCATAACTTTCCCTCGCAGCGCGTCACGAAAGTCGTCAGGGGTTTTCATGATGTCGCGAGTCAGCGCGTACAGCTCTTTCCACTCGTCGAGGTTCATTTCCTCAAAGTCGATAAAATGACGCATAACAAATCCACCCTTTCCCTGTTCGTCCTCAAAGCAATATAAACGTCACGCCGTTGTTGCTGCGGTCAAGGTCGTTATCTTTGCGCAAATCAGGGCAGGCGGCAAGGATTTTCCTCGCGCCCTCGTCGAATATCGAGAATTCTTCGCCCGGAACGAATGCCTTGATTTTTTTCAGACTAAGCTGGCGGGCGAGGTACCCCCGCGCCTCGACGCGGATTCTGCCGCCCTTGCCGCTTGAGCCGTAGCCGTGTATGATTTTCAGTCCGTCGAAGCCCATACCGCGCGTGCTCGCAATTTCGTATGTCAACCGCCTGACCGCAAGGTCGGCGGTCGGCATTCCGGCTTCGAGGTTCACCGTGCGGCAACCCTTACCCATCAGGTGAAGTCCCGCGTCGTGGCGAAATAGTCGTCCATCGTCTCGGCGCGGCGAATCATCGCGGAAGTGCCGTCCGCCTTCAAGAGAATCTCGGCGGAGCGCAGCTTGCCGTTGTAGTTGTAGCCCATGCAGTGCCCATGAGCTCCCGTGTCGTGGATGACGAGAAGATCGCCAATCTCGATTTTCGGAAGTGCGCGGTCTATGGCAAATTTGTCGTTGTTTTCGCAGAGCGAGCCTGTGATGTCGTACACATGGTCGCAAGGCGCGATTTCCTTACCGACGACGGTGATGTGGTGGTACGCGCCGTACATAGCCGGGCGCATAAGGTCGGCGGCACACGCGTCAAGGGCGATGTACTCCTTGTGTATGTGCTTTTCGTGAACCGCGCGCGCAACAAGGCATCCATACGGCGCAAGCATAAAGCGCCCAAGCTCGGTGAAAATTGCGACGTTGCCAAGCCCTGCCGGAACCAAAACCTCGTCATATGCAGCATGTACATCCTCGCCGATAACGGCAATGTCGCACGGCTTTTCGTCCGGCTTGTACGGAATGCCAATTCCGCCGGACAGGTTCACAAAGCTGACTGAAACGCCTGTCTCGTTTTTCATATCTACCGCGAGCTTAAACATCGTCCGTGCAAGCAGCGGGTAGTATTCATCTGCCAGGACATTCGACGCGAGGAACGCGTGAATTCCGAAGTTTTTGACGCCCTTTTCGCGCAGCAACACAAACGCGGCGGCGATTTGCTCGCGCGTCATGCCGTATTTTGCGTCGCCGGGCGTGTCCATGATGTCGGTCGTAACCTGAAACGCGCCACCCGGATTGTAGCGGCAGCAAACCGTTTCGGGCAGAGAACCGACGTTCTTTTCAAAATATTCAATGTGCGTGAAATCGTCAAAGTTGATTATCCCGCCTAGCTTTTGCGCGTACTCAAACTCGCACGCTGGTGTTGCGTTCGAAGAAAACATTATTTCGTGCCCTGAAAAGCCGCAGTTTTCCGCGAGCTTCAGCTCGATGTAGGACGAGCAGTCAACGCCGCAATTTTCCTCGCGAAGAATTTTCAAAATGGCGGGCGTCGGCGTTGCCTTGACAGCGAAATATTCCTTGAATCCGGAATTCCACAAAAAAGCCGCGTGCAGTTTTTGCGCATTCTCGCGAATCCCAGCCTCGTTATAAAGGTGGAACGGTGTCGGATACTGTTCTGCGAGCTTTTCCAGCTTTTCTTTTGTCACGAACGGAAGCTTCATTTTAGACCATATCCTTTTCCTGAGTTTGAAAGTCCCTTTTTTTAAAGCTTTTCTTATTACGTTTATTCTTAGGCAATTTTACTCTAAAACCGAACTCTTTTCAAGCCGAAATCGACAGTTGCAGCCATATTTCTCAAAACTTTGTACACTAATACCGCAATACGCACCGCCTGAATGCCGCTATTGTATATTATGCGTCAGGAATTTTTTGCTTTTTACGAATAAATCCATTGGCGCTGCAGGATAATATATTCTGTCACGGTTAAAACCGAAAACAGTTATTTTCGCGTACAAAGAAAGGAACGAGTAAAAATGCATAGTGATAACAAAAACCCCAACCGCAGCGGCCAGAACAATAAGCAGGACAAAAACCAGCAGACCAACCAGTCTCAGCAGAACCAGCAAAACAAAAAGGATGACCACACAGAGCAGTAAGGACGTCTGTGGCGGAGAGCTTACGCTCTCCGCTTTTGTTTTTCTATGGGCGCAAAAAACGCGCCTTGCGGCGCGCCTTTGCAGAAGGAATTGGAAAGTTGGGGGTATATTTAGAATGGTCAAAGTAAGCAGCTCCGTTCCCAAAGAGCCACGCAGCCGGGCGACCTGTACCCTTGCTACACTTACAGTATAGAAAATAAATGTTGCCAAATTATGAACCCCTTTTGAACTTTCTGTATAGTTTATGTAAACCGAAAGTTTATACATATACAGCCTCTATGCTTTCTACAAAACCCCTTAAAAATCAGCTTATTTCGCAAGAGCCAGCACCACCGAGCAAACGGTGGCGGCAACAGATACAAATCCGGCAAACGCATAGGGAAGCCACTCCTCCGGCGCACGTTTGGGCTTCCAGCGGGAGAATTCCGGCGGGCTTTCGCCCGTTAACAGCGAGACTATTCGCTCCTCCGCACCCGCGCCTAGGCGCTCCAAAGCGGCGCGGCAACGCCACGACACTGCGCCCTCGGTCATTTTCAGAGATCGGGAAATCTTGCGGAAATCCATGCCCGCGCCGTAACGCAAAAGAAGTATGTCGCCCGTAATTTCATCCTCCGTATCAAGCATTTCAAGGAGATCCTCCGCGTTATCGGGCGCTTCGTTTTTCCAGAAATCCGAGCCGAGCGTTCGTATCTTTTCTTCGCGCATTTCGGCGGAAAGCTGCTTAGCAAGCAGCAAAAAATAGTGACGCGGGTCGGTTTTTTGCTTACCCTCGGGGAATTCCGTGCCGAAAACTCGCGCGGTACACACCGCCGCAAGGTCGCTGTAATGCAGGCTTCTAAGGCAACAGGTGAACACCATTTTGCCAAGCTCCGCTTCCAAAATGTCCGCCGCTTCACTCTGCCCCTGTGCCGCCCACAAAAAAAGCTTTTTCGCATATCGCAGTGTCATAACCGCAAATTCCTCTCCTTTAACTGTGCCAAATCGCCGCTAAAGCTCGCGGAAAAGTCCGCGCGGCAGGTTTTCCCAAAGTTCAGTAACATTTTCACTGATTTCGAGCGCAGAAACCGCGTCTTCGTCCGGATTTACGAACACATACGGGTAGTCTATCTCGCCATGTTCTTTGCGCACCGTAAACGCAAGCCGCTCGGTTTCGAGGTCAAACTGCGCATCAACGCCCGCCTTGTTTCCGCGCGCATCAAGGCGTATCCACGCGTTCTTTTCTCTAATGAACACAGCGTTCATCCCATGCAGGATAAGCGGCGATTCGTCATCGTCAAGCCGCAGAAGCTGGTAGCAAAAGCCGCAGGGAATCCCGTTTTTCCGCAGCATCGCCGCAAGAAGCTGCGCCTTTGCATAGCAAATACCCTCTCGCTGACGAAGAACCTCGGAAGCGGTGCAGGTCACAACCGTACCCGAAACATCCGCCGAGTGCGAAACCCGGTCGCGCACATACTCGTAAGTTTTCCGCACAAGCTCCGTCTCGGACGCGGCTTCGGCGCGCAGAGCGTAGGAAAGCGCCGATATGCCGCTTTCCGAAAAGTCGATAATTTCTGTACACTGCAAATAGTCCTGCAAATTTTCCGACTCGAATATAAGCTTCACCGTAAATCCCCTCCGCCCGATAATACCTATCGCAATTTTACCACAGCCCACTGCAAAATAACAGTAGATTTTCCTCTATTTTCCGCGAATTTCAACCGAAAAAAGGGAGCGGCAGAACCGCTCCCTTTTTTCGGTTGAAATTCGCGGAACGAAGCTGGGCTATGTAGCCCGCTTATTGCGGGCTTTCGGCTTTAGCGTCTGAGGCAGTCGTTATAGCTGAGCGGTACCGCTTCAGTTACGCCTAGGGTCTCAATCTGAACAAAGTCGTTACCGTTATAGCCGCCATTACAGCCGTTGTTGCAGCCGCAGCCATTGTTGTAGCCGTTGCAGACGCAGCGGCAGTCCTCAATTGCCTTGAGCGCCTTTGCGGTAGCGCACTCGGCCTCGTGAGCAGCTTTTACTGCGAGCTTTTCGGCGCATTCAGCGTCGTGCGCGGCTTTTAGGGAAGCCTTGGTGGCGCACTCAGCCTCGCGAGCGGCTTTGAGCGCAACCTGATAGGGATTGTAGCACTTTTTCATGCAGCCCATAATGTCTCCGTTCCGACGGCGTTCCGCCCGGTTTTGCGGCGGAGTTTTATGTTCCTTTTCGCCGCGTGGCGGGCAAAGCGCAGTCCGCCGCACCTCCGGCGTGCGGCAGCCGAATTTCGGGAGGGCGAACCCTCACACCGTATTGTATGCGCTGCTTACGCTATGTGCCATTGTTACAAATTGTTTTCTTTTTGTTACTCTATCCTCCTTTACAGTGTACTTTTTATGTGCTACAATAGTTGTAAATTCAATATTATGATACGTTATCCGCCTTTTCTCTATTCCGCACAACCGAAAAAGCGGCGCGTTTCGACTGATTTATTCTGAAAAGGAGGCGGCGCCTTGAATAAGCCTTTTCGCCTGACATCCCTGATTCTTTCTATTGTTATAATTCTGTCTCTCTTTTTTTCCTCCTGCGGTAAAAAGGACGACAAGGAAACCGAGGTTTCGCCATCGCCCTCACCCATTATCACAACCCCGTCGCCAACTCCGAACCTGCCCGAATACGAAGTGAAACTTATCGGCACAGTGGTTGACATCAGCTCTTTTTTACGTATTCGTTCCGCACCGAACACCAACTCCGAGGTCATCGCGCAGGCTAAGAACGGCGACCGCTTCGTCGTCGTCCAGCAGTTTTACGATGGCGGTAAGTGGCATCAGATTAAGTACGGCGAAGGTGTTGCCTATGTCCACAGCGACTATCTCAAAGTCACAGAGGAGAAGTTTGAAATCACACCATAACAGATTAGGTCACGGGCTAGCCCGTGACCTAAAAATATCGGAAAATCACACCGTGCGACAAAATTTTCACACCACAGGGAGCGTTTATGGACACGACCGAAAAATACCGCGCAGCATACCGCCTATTTTCGCGGCTTACGCCGCTGGAGGCCGACTGCGGCAGGCTCTGCCGCGCGCGCTGCTGCCGCGGCGGAGAAAACGACGGTATGATTCTGTTCCCACACGAGGAAACGCTTCTGCAAACCGCTGGTTTTCTCACGATACAGAGCCGCGAGCTGCGCGGAAATCCCTGCGCGTTTGCCGTCTGCGGTGGACACTGTATACGCGCGTTGCGCCCTCTGAGTTGCCGCATTTTCCCGCTTGCGCCAAGGTTTTCGGGCAGAAAAATAACCGTAACCGACGACCCGCGCGCCCGCGCGATTTGCCCATTGCTTGAGCCGGAACTTATAAAAAATATCCGCCCCGAATTCGAGGCAGCTGTTTTAGCGGCGTTTACAATTTTACTGGATGTGCCCGATATGCCGGAATTTTTAAGAAGCTACTCCGAAATGTTGGACGATTACCGCAAATTTTTGGGATAGCCGTTTGCTGCGCGAAAAACTGTCCGCGCTAAATCTCCAGAATCTTGTATCCGCAGATTTTCACAAGCGTTGTGTTGCCGCGCACAAGGTCCCCAGTCTGCTTGCCGTAGCTGTGAACGTGGCCGTAAAAATGGTACTTCGGGCGGTATTTATCGATAATTTCAAGGAAGGTCTCAAACCCGGTGTGGTACTCGTCCTCGCGGTCTCCAAGCCCAAGGGCGGGCGAGTGTGTGACAAGCAG
>JGI994J12354_10005125_pt1 | contig 11410 bp, 13 predicted proteins | sample IntmicLarv3ML3BL_FD_12354 | JGI IMG/M metagenome (IMG submission 12354) | reverse complement strand
GCAAAATGCTATAGCCTAATAAGCTTTATAATAACCGTTTGCGGTTATTATAGCATAACCACAGCGAAGCAGTGGTGGTTTGCGCCAGCAAAATGCTATAGCCTAATAAGCTTTATAATAACCGTTTGCGGTTATTATAGCATGAAAAAGGGCAAAACGGCAAAAAGAAATGCGGTGATTCACTTGCCGCACTTTCGCTGTGTACAAAAAAGGAAGGGGAGCATTTCAAACGCTCCCCTTCCTATAGCATTTCGGCTTACCTTGCTGATTGCAGATATCCCCTAGGGCCGGAATTGCTCGGCAATGCGCTTGAGGGCAATCTCCAGCTGCGGCCGGGGCAGGGTGATGCACATGCGCTGGAAACACTCTCCCTGAGAGGGGTCGTGGCCACGACCGTCTTGCAACATGACATTGGCATCCTCGTAGATACGTTTGTGGATTTCCGCACCTGTCAGGCCATAGGCGGAAAAATCCAGCCACAGCATATAGGTGCCCTCAGGCTTCCGCACCCTGACATTGGGCATGTGCTCCCAGATAAAGCCGACGGCATAATCAATATTGGCATCCAGGTAGTCATTGAGGGCTTCCAGCCATTCCTCGCTGTCATTATAGGCGGCCACCACGGCGGCTACCGCGAAGGGCGTGGGCATTTTCATGCCAAATTGGCTTCGGAACACCTCGCGCAGATTGTCGTCGGGGATGATGACATTGGCGCAGTGGAGCCCCGCCACGTTGAAGGACTTGTTGATGCCGGTGACCAAAATGATGTTGCTGTAATCTTCCGTGGCCTTGAGAATCGGGATATGCTTGACGTCCCGGCGCAAAATGTCGGAATGGATTTCATCGGCAACAAGCAAGACATGATTCCTTTTGCAAATGTCGGCCACGCGCGCCAATTCCTCTGCCGTCCACACGCGTCCGATGGGGTTGGCCGGAGAACACAGGATGAACATTCGGTTGGTGGGCACGGCGCACTTCGCTTCAAAGTCCGCCCAGTCCATGGTGTAGTAGCCGTCGTCGTTAATCAGCTGGCAGTGAACCGGCTTGTGGCAGGTTTCACCGTCAATCATGTCGTTAAAGTGCCCATAAACAGGGGGTGTGATAATGACCCCCTCGCCCGGGTTGAGGAAGGTGTTCATGGCACAGTTGATGGCCGAGACGCTGCCGTCGGAATAGAGAATCCACTCGGGCTTGATGTCGGTGTCATAGCGGCGCTTGTACCAATCGACAATGGACTGATTGTAGCGGGGCTCGGCGAAATGGGTGGTGTAGCCGTAGATGCCGAAGTCGGCCACACGATGCATGGCGGCCTGGATGGCCGGTGGGCACTTGAAATCCATGTCCGCCACCATCATGGGGATGGTCTCATCGTTCCAGTGAGCCTCCATGCCGAACATTTTGAACAAAGGGGCACCGCCCCATTTCATACTATAGGTATCGTGGCGGTTGACAATTTCATCAAAGTTGTATTTCATTTTGCTTCCTTTCCAGGGGGCTATAGGGTATCGCGAATAACGCGCATGACGTTTTTCCAGGCAATTTTCTCAATGACATCGTCACCGAGGCCTTCCCTGGACAGATGGTCAAAAATCAGGTGCATTTTATCGGGAGAGGAAACCTCCAAATTACCGCCGACACCGTCAAAATCGCTGCCCAGGGCCACACATTCCACACCGCCCAGGTCAATCATCCGCCGGATGTGCTTGACCATGAGGGCCACCGTGCTGTCTTTGCACTCAAGGTCGGCATTCAGGAACTCGGGGCCAAAGTTGATGCCAGCCACGCCGCCCTTGTCCGCCAGCTTGCGAATCATGTCGTCGGTGAGATTGCGCTGGTGGGGGCTGAGGGCGCGGCAATTGGAATGGGAGGCCACAAAGGGTTTTTTCGACAGCGCCCACACATCCTCAAATCCGCCGTCGGACAAATGGGATACATCAATGATGATGCCCAGCTCGTTCATGTAGGCGATGGCCTCTTTCCCGAAGGGCTTTATTCCTTTGGACATTACGGCGGCATCGGTGGAGTTGGGGAAGCCAAAGCAGTTTTCCATATTCCAGGTAAGCGAAATGAGGCGGATACCCTTGTCGTAGTAGTGCTTCAGGTTTTCCAGCTTACCGTCGATGGGCCGGCCATCCTCGAAGGTGAGCAGGGCGCTCATCTTCCCGGTGGCCGCGTTGGCCTCAATGTCGGCGGCGTTGCCGGCAGCGGCGATGAGACTGCTGTTTTCTGCCAGGGTCGTTTGGTAGATGTTCATAGAATAATCGATATAGGCATTATCGTCAATGGGCTCGGGCAGATTGAGCATTTTTTCAACGCCCGGAGGCGGCATGAAAATAGCAAAAAACTGGGCCAGCTGGCCCGCCGCCTGCATGCGCTTGATGTCCAGCATGCCGGGCATTTCGTAAAGGTTGGTTTCCTGTTGGAAATAGCCCATCATCAGGGTATCGCAATGTAGGTCGATAAACTTCACAACGAAGCCTCCTTTGTGTGGTGGTTTTCGCCCAAAGGATGGAACTCCGGCCATGGCCGAAGTTCCATCCCTTCAATATGGGTGCGGCAGCAGCTTTTATGCTTTGGATGTGCGAACCTTAAACATGATATAGGCCACCAGAACCGTGGTGCCCACTGCAATGGCTGTGCCGAAGGCCGCCAGAGAATGAAGCACATAGGTGATGAGAACCTTACACAAAATTGCCGTAATCAAATAGGGAGCGCTTTCGAGCACCGCCTTGGCCACGCCCTCCTTGCCGGAGCCAAAGCGCATCATCAGCATACAGCCCATAAGGCAGGGCATGACAAACCCGAAGGCAGCCAGCACTGCAGCAGGCAGCACACTGAGCAGCCAGCTGCCGGCAAGCACGATGACCAGCAAAATGACCAGGTTTGTGTAAACCGAAGCCACGATGCCAATGATGGTGGCCACCTGGCCTCTCGGGGTGTTAATGTCGGCATTCATGGCCGATTGTACACTGAGCGCCACAGGGAAGCGCATGCCGCCCACATTGCCCGACAGATAGCCGATATAGGTGCCGGCAGACCCCAACACGGGCCAATAGGCCAAGGGTTCGGTGAGCCACATACCAATACCAATGGAAGCAACGGCCACAACGACATTCGCATAGCTGGTTATGGGCAGCTTGTGCCCGATAATGAAATAAAAGAAGAGCACCGGGACAAAGACCAGCAGGAAGGAAATGGCCATGGTTGCGCGGCCGACACGGTGAACGTTGGGCAAAAAGCTTTTCTGATAATCCTGCTGAACGGCCTCGGACGTAATGTTCTGGTTGTTGTCGCTCATTTTCATTTCCTCCTATCCAATAATCGTTGTCACAATTTGGGCGCAGGCCATGCCAATAACCATAGAAATTGCCATGTTCCAATCACCCAGCCACTTTTTGCCCGATTTGGCAATGTACTTAAGTGTCAGATAAGAAATCAGCCCGGCCGAGAACAGCGCGGCGATTTGTGGGATGCTCTTGAAATAGTCAAAGACCGAGTAGCCCAAAATACCCATCATGGCCGCATTGCCCAGCGTCGGAATAAACGACTCCTTCCTGCTGGTGTTGCTCTGGCTTTTAGCAACAGCCATGTCCAGCGGCTTGAGTGTGATAATTGTGTTGATAAAGTAAGGGGCCGATGCAAAGGCCATGCCGAAGATGCATAATACAAATACGGCCGGTGTAAAGGCTGCCGTGTTGAACTCCACTCCGGCGGCGCCTGCGGAAATCTGGGCCATAAACAGCTCCCACGCCGGGGCGCCGATAACGCCGCAGCGCATGTAGGTGACAGCCGGGCCGACCAATGTAATCAGGGACAGGGCCACGACCATGGCCGAAATAGCCGGGCCGATAACCGAGACTGTGCCCGTGCGGGCCGCGCTTTTGATTTCCTCGTTTGAGAGCAGTTGATTCTTTTTGTTAAAGCGGAGTGCCATCCGCAAAAACAAAAAGGATTGCACTATCACCATGCCGATGATGAGTGCTGTGAATATCCATAGGGTACCGTTCATGCCGGAAATTGTTTCGTTCATACCTCAATCCTCCTCAAATAGTTTAGATGCTTAATGATATGAGGGCATTATAGTATATGTCTACAGAAAAAACAATAGAACGAACCAAATTTCATCTATATACACAAATATCAATGAATGCATTGTGTACATTACGCCAAATATTTCACTCAGCGATGGACATTTTGTATAAGCATTAATATTATAAATAACTTGTTTGACTTTTGCAATTCAATGTCTTATAATAATAAATAACAACTTTTTTGCTCATTAGGAGGCGATTATCATCCAACTCAGTCATAATACGGAAGCCTCTATCCGGCACGAGGGGCTCGCATACCCCTATTACGAAATCAGTGACAATACCACGACCTTTTGCCTGGCCTATCACGATTCCTCCACCAAGCCGAGAGATTATGGAACCGGGGAGTCGTATACCGTGCTGGAGGTACACACCATCACATGGATTGAGCAAAACCCCGGCGTGACAGTAACCGAAATTGCCAAGCGGTTTAATCGTACTACAAGCTCTATTTCCCAGCTGGTGAGCCGCCTTGAGAAAAAAGAGCTGCTGAGCAAAAGTTGGCAGCCCGACGGCAACAAAACCAAGCGGCAGCTCCATGTTACCAAAAAAGGGCGGATGCTCAGCCAGGCTCATATTCGCTATGATGAAGGGCGAATTGCCCAGATGGTGGATATTTTGTTAACACACTTTACCATGGACGAAATCAATACCATCCAGCGTTATTTGGCGTGTTGCGTCGGCGATACGTTCGAACCCCTGCATAAAACATGGTAGAAAGACGGGATTTCGGCTCCTTGTGGCCCAGGGATTTGTGATCGAAGAGGCGTTCGGCCGCAATAGCGTGGCAGTGTATGGCCCAATCCGTATCATAACAATGATGTGCCCGGCATGGGAGGACGGGGTTTTATGGATAACACAAACATACAATTGATGGACGTCAGCCATGGGGATATTTCGCTTTGCCGTGAGCTGTGCAACAAGCTGATGCGGTTTCAGCAAGCCCAGGCTGTAGTCGCGCCTGAGGTGTTTGACTTGATGAGCTTTGATACGCGCATGAAGTACAGCTATGAGCATGTGAAGAGAAATTTTGTACTGCTGGCCATGGAAAACAACACGCCTGTCGGCTATGTATATGCGACTGTTGAAGATGTCCATGATGGCATGCTGGACAACAATTCTGATAGCATTCCCCCATTTGCGAGGGAGCTTTTGCCCCCCGGTGAGGCAATCGAAGGCTTTTATCCCTCATGGGTGACACCACAGCCCATTGGTCATGTGAGTAACCTTTATATCGAGGAGGGTTATCGTAAAACCGGCGCAGGAAAAGCGTTGATGGATGAAGCCATGGCGTGGCTCGAGGCCCAGGAGGGTGTGAAGCATCTTTTTGTCCATATTTCAAATGGAAATGAGCAAGTCATCCCGTTCTACATGCGATATGACTTTACGTTTAGCCATGAAGTGTTTGGCGGTTTTATCCATGCGTACCATAGAGAGAAATAGTGCTAAAGGGCCGCACAGGCAGTGCATTGTCTGTGCACTGCAAGTCTTAGTAAGCATCGCATTTGTATATACAACATGCACTCGTTAGGGGGCTGGCGCCCCTAAGACCCCCGCGATGATACGCCCTGCATTCCGGCTTCGGAATGCAGGGCGGTTTTTACTTTGCTAAGAAAGAATAGGTGCCAGAGGCCGGGTGATGGAAGGTAGAGGGTACACGAAAAAATCTCTTGGCAGAACGTATGCTCCGATGAATACTAAACCTAACCTTTCCGGCTTCCATCGCGGAGAGATAGCCGGCTGCCCCAACAACAGAATGCCTAGCACCATGCAACGGAGCCGGAACGGGTGTGCCACCAAATGGCCGGGCAGACGCTTTTAAGCGTCTGCCTGGATTTTTTATTATGGCAACACAGGGGGCGGACACCAACTCTGCCTTCGGCAAAGAAAGCGGGAGGCAAGGTTACCACCTCATTCAGTCTTTCGCCCCCGGCGAGGTGACGGTGGAGACGGCTTTTTCCATTGCACAGGAGTATGTGGGGCAATATCTTTCGGACAGGAGTAACCCATGACCTACTACAACCAAAACGACAAGCAATACGCACCTGTCCCATACCCCCGCCCCAGCGCCCCCAAGGCCCCGTCACTCGCGAGCAGCTAGCCGTGATTCTGGTCAGGCAGGGATTGGTGCAGTAGGCATACGAAAGCCCCCGCTTGGGGGCCTTTTTTATTGACTGACATTTGACTGATACGCATTGGTTTTAATGGGTGCTTTCTGGTATTTTTCAGTGTTTTTTCGGACGGAAATGGGATAATAAAAACCCTTTGAAATCCAGTGACTTCAAAGGGTTTGAGCGTGTGTTGTTTGAAAGGAATGAATTCACTGGACGGGTTTCCGCTTTACGCCCCGCCACTCACTTCACACTCATGCCGCCTTCCACCGGGAGGTTGATGCCCGTGATATACTTCGCTTCCTGGGATGCCAGATAAACAATGGCGGGGGCGATGTCGGCGGCGTAGCCAAGGCGCTGCATAGGGATGTCCTTAGCTCCGGCCTGATATTGCTCCGGGTTGAAGTTCACATTGCCCGCATTCCAGCGGGTATCCTGGATGGTACCCGGCGAGACGCTGTTCACCCGAATCCTAGGGGCCAGCACACCGGCCAGGCACTCGGTTAGATGAAGAATGGCCGCCTTTGACACCGCGTGGGGAATCGAACTGCCTCGAGGCCGCATCCCAGAGATGGAGGCCAGATTGACAATGCACGAGCCCTCGGGCATGACCTTCGCGGCCTCGCGGCAGCAGAAAAACATGCTTTGCACATTGGTTTTGTAGAGCACATCCCAATCCTCCGCCGTGACAGCATCCAAATCCCCAAAGGGGATGAACCGGGTGATGCCCGCGTTGTTGACCAGCACATTGAGGCCATCCATCAGCCGCGCGGCCTCGTGGATGAGCGCCGTTGCCGCCGAAGCATCGGAGACATCCGCTTTGGCCAGATATCCCTTGCCCTCGGCGGCCTCTACCAGGCGCAGGGTCTCCTGGGCATCAGCTTCGGCGCTCTTGTAGTTGATGACAACCTGCGCGCCCTGCTTGGCGAACAGCACGGCAGTCTCGCGGCCAATGCCAACCGACGCGCCGGTAATGAGTACCTTTTGCATGCCTATTCCCTCCTCTTTACTTAACCGCCTGATAAATGGCCAGCACATCCTGCCAGGTGAGGGTTTTGAGGCCGCCGATGGGCTCCTCCTCGCCAAAGGCGATGCCGGTGGCCTTTTTGGCCATCTCCTCCAGCCGATCCTCCGGGATGCCCAGCTCGGCGAGGGTCTGCGGCAGGCCCATCCGGGCAAAGAAAACCCGCAGGCGGTCGATACCCTCGGCGATGATGGCCTCGGGGGTGCGGAAGCTGCCCTCCACCCCCATGACATGGGTGGTAAACTGCACAAACATGGGGATGTTGTCCTTACAGGCGTACTCCATCCACGCCGGGGTGAGCACGGCCAGCCCCGCGCCGTGGGCGATGTCATAGATGGCCGAGAGCTCGTGCTCCATCACATGGCAGGCCCAGTCCTCCTCGCGGCCCATGCCGACCAGGCTGTTGTGGGCCACCGTCCCGGCGAAGCCGAGCTCGGCCCAGGCGTCGTAATTGCTCCTATCGGCCTTGGCCAGCAGAGCGTTTTTCATGAGGGTCTTGAGCACCGCCTCGCACAGGCCGTCGGTCAGGTCGGTGTGGGTGGTGTTGGTGAAATAGCGCTCGAAAACATGGCTCATCATGTCGGCCACGCCGTTGGCCAGCTGGTTTTCGGGCAAAGTGAAGAAGAGCTCAGGGTTCATGATGCTGAGCAGCGGGCGCAGGTTGGGGTTTCCGTAGCCGTATTTGAGCTGCTTGGCCTCGTGGGTGATGACGGTGTCGCCGCTCGACTCGCTGCCCGCCGCCGGGATGGTGAGCACCGTGGCCACTGGCAGAGCCTTGGAGACCGGGATGTTCTGCTCGTAGACCTCCCAGATGTCGCCCTCATAGTAAACACCCATGGCGATGGCCTTGGCCGAGTCGATGACACTGCCGCCGCCCACGGCCAGAATAAGGTCGACCTGCTCCTGCTTGCACAGTTCGATGCCCTCATGCACCAACGTGAGGCGCGGGTTGGGCATGACGCCCCCAAGCTCGACGAACGCGACATCTGAGGCCTTGAGGGAGGCGGTCACACGGTCATAGAGCCCGCTCTTCTTGATGCTGCCGCCGCCGTAGTGGAGCAAAATCTTGCTGGCGTGAGGCTTCAAAAGCTCGCCCACGCGGTTCTCCTCGCCTTTGCCAAAAAGAATCCGGGTCGGTGCGTAAAAATCGAAGTTATTCATGGTTTTCTCTCCTTTTTAATCAGCATTCAGAATGTCGCGGTGTCCGGGTCGGTGGAATACCCAACGCAGCCCTTGAGGTCAGCCAGCAGTTGGACATCCGCGTCCTCTAGCTCGAAGTCAAAGACCTTGGTGTTCTCCTCGATGCGCGCTGGCATCACCGACTTGGGCAGGGGGAGATAGCCCCGCTGGAGGCTCCAACGGATGCACACCTGAGCCACCGATTTCCCGTACTTTTCGGCCAGAGCCTGCACCTCGGGCACCTCGAAAATCTTGCCAATACCCAGGGGGCTGTAAGCCTCGGGCAGGATATTGTGTGTACGGCAGAAATCCACCGTCTCGTCCTGGGTATCGCCGGGGCAGAGGCGTAACTGGTTTACCATGGGGGCGATTTTGGCCGTTTCCATCAACGCCTCCATATGATGCACCCGGAAGTTGCTGATGCCAATGGCCCGGACGCGCCCGGCCTCATAGAGCGCCTCAAAGGCCCGCCAGGTTCCGGCGTTGGCTTCCTGCCAGTTGTCCCGGAAGGCCGGTGGGTTGGGCCAGTGGATGAGATACAAGTCCAGATACTCGGTGCCCAGCTTTTTCAGCGAGACCTCGAAGGCGGCCATGGCTTTGTCATAGCTGTGCTCGCTGTTCCACAGCTTGGTGGTGAGGAAGATATCCTCGCGCTTGACGCCGCTGGCCTTCATGCCTGCGCCCACACTGGCCTCGTTGCCGTAAATGGCCGCTGTGTCAATGTGGCGGTAGCCCAGCTGGAGCGCGGCCATAACCGATTTCTCGGCCACATCGCCATCGGGGGTCTGCCAGGTGCCGAAGCCGATGCAGGGGATTTCGACCCCGTTGGAAAGCGTGTAGCAGTCGGTGAGCTTGTTCATGTTTTGTGCCTCCTTCAAAGTGTTTTGCATCATTTTATCGTGTAAACAAAGGGCCCCTTGGCCGCCAAACCGGCCTCGGTCAGCAGCTGGCGGCAAGCCATGTCGATATCCAAATCGGCAAACAGCGCGGGGTACATCTCTCGAGCTATGATGAGCGAGGCCGCCAGCCTTCCGGCCTCGGAGTCCGAGAGCCAGCGGGGGATGAGCACAATCCGTCCGGCCTGAACGGCGGCGATGCCGCCCCATCCGGGCCGGGCGGCGATGGCCTGGCAGATGTCCGCACCGCCTGAGAGGGCTGTTGTGCCGGCATACTTGACGACAGTACCGGGGTTCTTGCGAATGACCCAGCCATCATCCACCGTCAGGGTGTCGGCCTGCCGCTTTTCGCCGATATTGTACCCACCCGCAGTCAGGATGACCGAATGCTCGGCACTGGCCTTATTGAATGTATTATAATCCGCTTCGGCCTCGAAATAAACATAAAGTTTGTCGCACTCGAACAGGTTGGCCAGCTGAGTGCGCAGCAGGGTGGTGTAATAGGCGAAGCAGGTATCGGCGGCCTCTCCGTCCGCAGCGGCGATGTCTTGCTCGGCCTCATCGCTGGTACGAAGCTCGGTGGCGGTGTGCTCCGAATCCCCCTCCTGATGCCCCTGCGGGGCGGCTTCGGAATCTTGAACACTGCCCGCTGTGGCATCCGCCTCTGCCTCCTGTACCGTCAGGCTGTGCTCGGCCTCGGGCGCGATTTCGGCATTGCCGTCGGAAGAATACTCCCGCGCGGTGGCATCAGGGTTTTCAACGGAGGTGCTTTCAGGCAATGCGTCCGGTGACTCATCCGGGCTTTCGGATGAAGACTCCGCAGCCTCCGGGGGCGCAGTCACCGGCTCAGTTACCGGGATAGACCCCAAGGCCGATACCTCGGGCGCGGGATAGAGCCGCACCCGGCGGCCCGACAGGGCAAAAGCCACGAGGAGGGCCAACAGCAGCGGAACCGCAGCCTTGATGATTTTCATGATGCGCCCTCCTCTCGTCTAATAGAGAAACCGAATGTAGCGGATTTTGAACCGTGTCCAGCGGGTGCTTTTCTCCCAGACCGCCTTGGAGGCCTGTGCCAGGAAGGCCCGGCCCTTGTCTCTGGCGGCGTCGGATATGCGATGCTCGCTGTAAACGGCCTCCTGCCACAGGGCTACGGTATCGCCGTACCCCTCGGCATGGTCTGCGCCCAACAGGCCCAGCACGGCCTCCTGACAGGCCGAATAGGTGCGGTTGTGCCGCTCAAGCCCGGCCAGTTCGAGCCATGCGACAAGGCAGGAGAAAATGCTCTGAACGGCGGCGGCGGTGTCGGGGCTTGAAAATGCCTGCTCCCGTTCGGCTAGCTTGCGGCGGCGTGTAGCATCCCAGATGAAGGGGACAAAGGGCACCGTTAGCAGCAGGACAATCTGTATCAGTGTCCACAGCAGGGGCGGACCGGATTCTTCCTCGGGCGGGCTCTGCTGGCGCACCTCATTTTGCTCCCGCTGGAGGGGCCGGAAACCCGCCGCATCATCAGTCATCTCCGCGCCCTCAAGGGCGAGGCGCTGCTCTCTCCGGGCCTCCCACGGCGCATTCGGAGCCTGCCACAGAGTAAAGGGATTACTGCCCGAAGGGTCGCCCAGCGCATCGCGCACGGACTCGGCCCACGCTGAAAGGGCTTGATGCTCGCCGGGGAGCATCAAGCCCATGGGCAACGCGATAAGCACCATCAAAATCAGCACCAAAGCCACGCCCTTGGGGCAAAAAGCCATGCCTTTCCCAAGGCACAGCACCCATACGGCCAGCAGCGCCAGGTTCCAGCCCCCTGCGGTGACGCCGAAATAGGCCTGGGCCAGTGCGAGACCCAAAAAGGTCAGTCCCACCGGGGCCGCTCCGCTTTGGGATACCGCCCAGCGGGAGAAAACTGCCAGGGCGCAAGCGACAAGAATCAGGGCAGCCAGGATACATCCACTGTAGGCGCTCTCGGGCACGGTGACGGCGAACAGCTGATATTCATAGGCGTTCCGGCCCGCGCTGGCCTCAAAGAGGCCGTTGCCCAGCAGACGGAGGCCATCCAAAAGTACACCGCCCCACAGTGCTGCGGCCACGGCGGCACACAGCGGTAAAACGGCAGCC
>JGI994J12354_10005124_pt1 | contig 11412 bp, 8 predicted proteins | sample IntmicLarv3ML3BL_FD_12354 | JGI IMG/M metagenome (IMG submission 12354) | reverse complement strand
GTAATACCCACGATACCGGAGCATCAACACCCTCGCATATCAGAATCCGGCTTCGGGCGCTCTATTGCGAACCCCACTGCTAAAGGGCAGACCGCAACCGAAGCAAACAGCCATCGGTTTGAAGTTAACTTCCGGTTCAGGGGAACAGACTTTCGATGAAGCAACCCTGCTCAACGGGAGTGATAAGAACTTTCACCTGATTGACTTGAGTCAATTATATCATGGGCATTAACAAGCCGACTGGCATAGCGGTGACTAAGCAGATGCGCCGTAAAAACGTCTGCTAAACATATTATACGAGGAGTAATGAAATATGGAAAAGTACAATCGACAAATGCTATTTGAAGTTATGGGACAAAATGGAATATATATTAATGATTTTGAAGATATTCATGAAGTACTTCAAATTGATTCAATTACATTTGTAACAACAATTATTGATATAGAGCAAGCGTTTTCAATTTCTTTTGATGATAATGACTATGAAAAAGTAGCCGAAAAAGATGAAATTACTGTTGCTCTGCTTGAAGATATTATTAAAGTTAAAATATGCCAATAGCTGATTTAAGCATCAATCAGTAGTATATAAATAAGAATAGAAAGGAGGGTGAATTATGAAATTAAGAAAACAGAAAAAGAACATACAAAAATTTGCATTATATAATGAGAACAATTGCACATCATGCTAAGCTTAAACTAGATTAATTTAATCAGCTATTGGACCATGAGGGGATTATTTATGGATATTTATGATCTTGTTATTATTGACAGTGGTGTACAAGCTAATCACCCAGCGTTAGAAAAAATAAGTTTTCATGTGTTGCAATTTAATTTTATATCAGATAACGAATACATTCTTGAAGATGAAATATCTGATAATATTGGTCATGGGACTGCTGTGTTTTATTTAATAAGTAAATATCTACAAGATGAGCGTGTATTGAATATAAAAGTATTCACAACTGATTTCGAACCATCTGCTCAGCAAATTATTGAAGTATTACAATATATAGAAAAAAATATATCATGTAAAATTATTCATCTAAGTAATGGTATCATACATTGTGATGAAAAAGAACAATTGCATGATGTATGTCGCAGTTTGACGAGAAGTGGGATAATTATTATTTGTGCATTTGAAAATACAGGCATTATATCTTATCCTGCTGCATTCGATGAGGTAATTGGTGTTGATTGGTCATTAGGTTGTCGAAAAGTTAATGAATTTGAATATGTTGAAAATAGTTGTGTCAATATTCGAGGTATTGGAACAGACCAGCGTGTTCCATGGGTCAATAGTGAATATAATTATGTGAGTGGTTCAAGTTTTGTTTCTCCACATGTTACTGGAGAAATATTAAAGCAACACAGGCTTCACGACCTACCGATTTCGAAAGATCATATTCTTTCTCACTTCAAAAATAATGCAAAGCGTGTCTATTTAAGTAGAGATACTAGACCGCCAATGCAAAGTATTTCCATAAATAAGGCAATTGTATGTCCAGTAAATAAAGAAATACACAGCCTGATTCGATTCAACCACCTGCTCAATTTTGATATAACCCAATATTATGATATAGCTGTTTTAGGGAACGTGGGTAAAAAACTAACGGATATTGTTAGCGGTGATATAGCTAAGAAAAACAATAAGATTTTAAATTATGACAAGCTTGATTGGAATGCGGATTTTGATACAGTTATTCTTGGACATACAAAAGATATTTCCTCAATCATTGGCAGGAATATCATACAAGAAATTTTAAACGGCTGTATAAAATACAATAAAAATATATATTGTTTTGACGATTTAACGTCATATAAAAAAGAAATCGAACAACTTCATAAAAACGCTTGTAAAGTGTATTATCCTATTATTAATGAGGAAAATGTTCCTGAGAATCGGTTTTGTAAACTCTACAGTATTGGGAAGCCGCTTCTTATGATAATGGGAACAAGTTCGACGCAGGGCAAATTTACATTGCAACTTACCCTTAGAGAGATGTTTTTATCTAATGGGTATTCCGTAGGTCAATTAGGAACAGAGCCGTCCTCCCTACTGTTCGGTATGGATGAAGTCTATCCTATGGGTTTCGGATCTACGGTGAAATTACAAAGCACAGATGCCATAACTGTAATGAATCAATTGTTAAACAATATTGAAGAGAAAAATCCCGATATCATATTATTGGGCGGTCAATCTCACACGTTACAACTCAATGCTGGTAACACAGCATTTTATCCATTGATGAATTATGAACTTCTGTTAGCGAGTGATCCAGATGCGATTATATTGTGTGTTAACGCTCATGATTCTTTTGAATATATCGCGCGATGCATTTCATTTTTGGAAAGCTTTATTGATACAAAAGTCATTGCGTTGGTATTATTTCCGCTTCGGAAAAACTATAGATGGTCTGTTTTAGGTGTTAACAAGGATATTATTGACCAAAGAGAATTGGATAAATATGCAATTCGATTGGCTGAACATTTTAAAATACCTTGCTTGAAATTAAACGATAAAAATGATATTAATTTGCTTTTTAATCATTGTATAGAATATTTTGTATGAGGTATTTATGAGAAAATATAACACTTTGAGTAATGTAAAATATGCATTATGTAAAATATATAAATATAACAATAAAATAATATGGTTTATTTTGGTTTATACATTGAGTTCTACAATATTAACGATAATTAACTTGTATATTCCTAAATTTATCATCGATGAATTAACCAATGATAATCGCATAAGTCAACTATGTATATATCTTGTGATTTTTTTAATCTCAGGTGTATTGTTAACTTATATAATTAACTATTTAAAAAATATAACATTACGTGATTTTCATGAATTTCGTTGTTTATGTTTACAGGATTATCAAAAACGATGCTTTGATTTGGAAATGAAGGATATTGAAGATCCTTCGTTCTTGAACAAAGTAGGTATGGCACGAAGCTGTCTTTATGATAATAATAAAGGCTTTGAAGGTACCCTTCGCAAATTGTTTACTTTGCTTGGGTATGTTTTTTCTTTTTTGTATTTTACTTTGATGATAGCCATGTTTCAACCTTTTATACTTATTTTGCTTTTATTAAATACAATTCTTCCGTATATACTTTCCAGCAAATTGAAAATTTTTGAGTATAGCAAACAAAATGAGTTGATATTTGAAAATAGAAAGCTGGAATATGTAAATAATGTTATGTCCGATTTTTCATATGGTAAAGAAATACGTATTTTCAAAATGAGTGATTGGTTAATATCGATTGCAAATAATATAAACATTAAATTATTACGAATAAATAAAGCGATCCTAAATAAGCAATCTCTAACAATGATAGTCAACATTTTAATCAATTTATTAAGAGAAGGTGTAGTCTACGGCTACTTGGTTTATTGTGTGTTAAATAAAAACCTATCTCTTGGTGATTTCACATTGTACATGGGAATGATTTTCTCTTTTTCCAGCTTATTAAGTAATATGATTGACGATGTCAATCATATTCGAGCACAAAGCCTTTTAATTAACGACTATAGAGAATTTATGGAATTTGATATAGATGATGTCTCGACCACTAAAATGGAAATTTGTAAGGGTCAAGGATGTTGCATTGATTTTGTTAATGTATCTTTTGCCTACCCTGGAAGTAAAACATATATATTTGATAATTTAAGTATTCATATTGATAATCTGGAAAAAGTGGCAATTGTCGGAACAAATGGTTCGGGGAAAACAACATTCATAAAACTTGTGTGTGGGTTTTATAAGCCCGATAAAGGACAGGTATTAATTAATAACGTAGATATTTCAAACTACGACCACGATTCTATATTTAAGATTCTATCCGTTCTATTTCAAGATATTAGCTTTTTTTCTATGTCAATTGCCGAAAACATCACTTTTCAAAATAATCACTTAATTAATTATGAAAAATTGCATAGGAGCATCAATACTGCTAGTTTTAGGGAGAAAATAGATGAACTTGAAAAGGGTGTCGATACAACACTAAAAAAGATTCTGGACACAGACGGTATCGAATTATCCGGCGGAGAAAATCAGAAATTAGCAATGACCAGAAGCATTTATAAAGATGGCAATCTTTTTATATTAGACGAACCAACTTCTGCGCTGGATCCTATTGCAGAAAACGAAATATATAATCGTTTTAATGAAATTACAGAAAATAAAACGTGTCTATTTGTTACACATAGACTTGCAAGCACAAAATTTTGCGATAGAATTCTTGTGTTTCAAGATGGTTCTATTGTTGAAATCGGAACACATGACGAATTGCTTAACTTGGGTGGAGTATATAAAGAAATATTTGAACTACAATCATCATACTACAGCAAGGAAGGATAATATATGGCACGGATTAATTTTTTTAAAAAAGATGCAAACACAATATTCAGGTTGTTTAAAATTATACATGAAATAAAAGCTAATTTTATGCCATTATCTATCTTGCAATCAATACCTAAAGTTTCGGTATTGATTATTAATACAATATTGCCCAAATATATTATTGATGAAATGTTCGAAATGAAAAGATGGGAATTTTTGTTAGTTTATATCATGGTATTAATACTTAGTAATGCCTTGTTTGGTCTTCTGCAAACTTTCTTAAACAAAAAATTGGCATTAGTAAACATAGAACTTCAACATGGTTTGAAAGTTTATTTGGGTAAACATATTATGAACATGGATTTTGAAAAAATTGAAGATACGGATATCCTTGATCTCAAAGAAAGAGCTCTTTACCCAATTAACATGCAGAATTCATTAAATGAATTGATTGAGAGTATATCTAACCTAATTAATGTGTTAATTTCAATAATATCTTTATTTTTGATTGTGTCACAGTTAAGTGTACTGCTTTTGATTGGTATATTATTATTTAATATAGCGAGTTTATTTGTTTTTAAAAAAGAACAAATAAATTTTGATATTTTTTATGATCAATTGCCACAAACAATGAGGAGATCCATGTATTATGAAAGTATTTCATCGGATTATAAATCATTAAAAGACGTACAAATATATAAAGGGAAAGCTCTTTTACTTGAGAAGTTGAAGACAGCACAGGACGCTAATGTAAAATTATTTGATAAAGTTTTTAATAAAAACGGAAAGTACGAAGGGTTAATTGGAATCATAACACATATACAATTAATATTTATTTACATATTCTGCATATATAATATCCTCAATAAAATGATTACTTTTGGTTCATTCACTATGTACATAAATGCTTCTACGCAATTTGCAAGCCAAATACAATCAATCTTTAACTCTATAATTTTAATTCACCAAAATTGCAAATATTTAGAAGTATATTTCGACTTTTTGGATATTAAATCTCATTATTCAAATGGACATATGAAAATAGATGATAAACACGATTTATCTATTGAATTTAGTCATGTTTATTTTCATTATCCGAATCAAAAAGAATATATTTTGAAAGACATCTCTGTTACAATTCGACCTGGTGAAAAAATTTCTATTATTGGGATGAACGGAGCAGGTAAGACAACCTTTGTTAAGTTATTATGTCGTTTATATCAACCATCAAGTGGAACCATTTATTTAAACGGCGTAAATATTGAATGTTATTCTTTTGATCAATATATTAGTATAATTTCTACTGTATTTCAAGATTATAAGTTGTTCGATTTTTCGTTTAAGGAGAATATTGTATTGAATAATCCCCAAAAAGATGTTCTTGAGGTCATACAAAAAGCTGGATTGAAAGAAAATATTGAAAAATGTTCGAACGGTATAGATACAAATATATCTAAAAAATTTGATGAAAGTGGCATTGAACTGTCTGGCGGTGAAAGTCAAAAACTTGCTATAGCTCGAGCCATTTATAAAGATACACCTATTCTAGTTTTGGATGAACCAACAGCTGCTCTGGATCCCTATGCAGAATACGAAATATATAAAAAGTTTGATGAGATTAGCATTGGCAAGACTATATTATATATTTCACACCGCTTAAGCTCCTGTTTACTCAGTGACAGGATTTTTGTTTTCGATCATGGTGAAATTGTCGAAGAAGGAACACATAAGGAATTAAAGGAAAGGGAAAATGGTATATATAAAAAGCTGTGGGATGTACAGGCAAAATATTATATTTAAAGGAGTATAAGTTTGAAACCACATGATTACACGCCGCCCTGAAAAGAGGTACAACAAAACAGACCCCCGTTAGGCGGTCGAAAAAAATCAACGTAAAGATTAGGAGGAAGCTGTCACGAGATACCCTTGACGTTGCAAAATAAAGATAGCTTGCTCTACCGTAACCTCACGCTGAACCGGAGGCTTGTCTGACTGGCGGTAAAGCTCCGCGTTGTAAGGTTCGTTTTTCTTCAGCATGTTGTAGATGGCAGTCAGCAACATGCTGGCGATGGCGATAATCGCTTTCTTGTGTCCGCGCCGCTTTTTGAGCGTCTGATAGCGGTTTTTGATTTCAGGGTGTGCTTTGCTTTTAATAGCGGCTAAGGCGCATTGCACAAGAATCGGCTTGATGTAGACCCCGGCACGAGAAATGCGAGTAGTTTTTTTCTTCCCGGCACTCTGATCGTTCAGCGGGGCAAGACCCGCCCATGAGCAAAGATGTCTTGACGTTTCAAACACGGACATATCTACGCCGATTTCGCCGATGACAGCAATGGCAGAAAAGGCTTGAAGTCCCGGAGCGGTTGAAACAATGTTGACTTGGGGCAGGAATTTCCCCGCAACGATCAAGATTTCAGATTCAAGGTTTGCCTTGCAAAGCGCAAGATTGTCCATGTGGGAGCGGATAATGCGGAGCTTTTCAGCTTGGTTTGCACACATTGCACCGTCCACGGCGGACTGGATTTCTTCCGGCGACGCTTTTAGCCCTTTCGTGAGATACGGCCTGACATCAAACGGTTCGTTGTTTTCAAGCAACCGCTCTGTGATAGCGGAAGCCGCTTTTCCAAAAACATTGGAAAAAACATCATCCAGTTTGATATTGGATACCGTAAGACAGTTTTGGGCGCGGTTCTTTTCGCCGGTAGTGTAAGCGGTTAATTTGGTGTGGTAACGCACCAAGTCACGAAGCTGCCGGATTTCGGCAGGCGGAATGAAGCTTCCGTACAGCATATCATGCTTAAAGACATTTGCAATCCATTTCGCATCCCTCTTATCTGTTTTCTTGCCTTTGATTGCCCTGACATATTTGGGATGGCTGAGAACAAGGCGGCAAGTTGGTTCAAGGATGTTCCAGACCGGAATCCAGTATTTACCCGTTGATTCCATGCAGACATCTTGGCAGTTGTTTTCCGCAAGCAAAAGGGAAAGGCGGCGCAGATCGTTTGCGAAAGTTGAAAATCGCTTGAGCTTGTTGGTAGTGACGAGCGCGTTGTCTGTTGTTGCGATACACGCCACAACAAAAGATTTGTGGACATCAATTCCACAGCAGATGGGATAGACAATTTCCGGCATTGGCATAAGCATATCTCCTCAAAAATATTTGAGGAAACAAGCAGGGACTGGACGCTCACTGAAAAACGAGTAGTCTGTCTCTCCAAAGATAAGTTTACGGGGTTCTAAGCCCTCATTCATTTGTGCTTGAAAGAACGTCCGGCGCACATATTTATGCGGTACAGCAATTTGCTGAACGCACTCTCCTCCACGCGCTCTTAAAGTGTACTTGTTTCTTCAAACACAATTATACCAAAAAATTATTTAGAGCGTTTGGCACAACGGTTTCATGCCTCTTTTGTGCCTTTCGCAGAAAGGAATGGTCATATTTATGGATATGAAAAACAAAAATCAGCAGGATTGTTTTTTAGCTGTAATAATATATATGTTCAAAAAATTAAATTTAAATGATGCTATTACTGCAGCATTGGCATTAACATACAATTTTTATTTTATTCCCACATGGAAAAGTTTAGATGATAATATTATTTATTCATATAAAGAAGAAGAAATTAAAAACAGGTTGCCGGAATTGGGGTTGAGTTGTTTATTAGAAGAAAAGGGAAATGTGTTTTCAAAAGCAAAAAAAAAATCAGATGATAAAATAACTGTTATAGAAATTGATGCTTATTTATGTCCTTGGCATCCAGCGTATTTATCATACAATGTCAAGCATCATATGATATTAATAAATATAGACGATAATGAGATGGAAATATTGGATCCTTTTTTTTCTTCACAATCAAAAACAATTGATTTTCATGAAGCAGAGCAAATGCCAATGAAATTTTGGACTTATTGGAAAAACGAAAGAGATACGATTGATTTTGTTGACTTTACGATTTCGCATATTGTATCGAATAAAAACAACATAATTCATAATACCACATTGTTTTATAATAATTTCCACGATATATATGACAAGCTTATAATAGGAATAGATAATTTTAATTCAGTACAATTATTTCGTGATATAAAGAGTATTGTGAATAGTAAAAACAATTTTATTTTTGTGATGCAAAAAATTGGTGCGATGGATGAAATTATTGAAATATCAAAAATGTTGAAAAATAAATGGAGTATATTAATGAGTAGACTTGTTCATCTTTCAATTACGAAAAAAGGAGATAGGGTCATCATTTCAAATCTGGTGACTGATATAGTTGATAAAGAAAAAACTTTAGCTTGTATGTTGTGAATCAATATTCGCATTTGTAGATATTTTTTTAAATGAAAGTTACATGGAAACGGAAAGATGTAAATACTGTTTAAATTGTACAGAAAGGAACTTGCTATGAATCAATTAAATTGTAATGCAACCACAATTTTAAACATACTAATATCAAATATTGAGTTAAATGAAAATATATCATTAGATACTAATTTTCAAAACGTCGACCTTGATTCAATTACATTTATCAAAGTTGTTGTCGCTTTAGAAAGTGAATTTGATTTTGAATTTGACGATGAAATGCTCTTAATTACAAAATTCCCTACAGTTATGTCAATGGTTAAGTATGTTGAATCTAAAACAAATCCGAACTGCGAAAACAGCTAATTTCAGATTATGCTCAAACAGTGATGAAATCTTTGGCCGTTTGCCCCGTTGTTTTTGGCAACAGTAAAATCCAGCACTGCGGAACTTAAGAAACCAAGCACCCTAATTCCATTAATTTGAATTCATAGCAGAGTGAGCCAATCTGTAACTCTGACCATGAAAAATTAATAGATGGCTGTGGTGAACAAGTCGGTCAATAAGTGCACTTGTGAGTTTATCGTCGTAGAAAATACCATTCCACTTACTGAACTCAAGATTAGTTGTGATTATGACACTTCGTTTCTCATAGCACTCGGAAATGACTTGGAACAGGAGTTGTGCGCCATCTTTCTTGAAGGGAACGTATCCCCACTCATCACTGATCAGCAGATCCGCTTTTCGATTTGCTTCATAAAGGACTGTAATTGTCCTTTAGCTTTCGCTTCGCTCAAAAGATTGACCAGTGTTGCCGTACGGTAGCAGTTTGCTCTCAGTCCCCTTGAGCAAACTGCTACGCCTATTGCGGTATCCACCGTTGCTGTGTGGGTACGACATGCTGAAGTAATATCTGTCATACGTAATTCCGTTTTCGATGAATCTTGCTTTTCCAAAGTCACCCTGCGCTTCGCATGCCGGATGAATCAATGGCAGAAATCCGTCTGAGGAAATTTGAAGTCCTTTGCGAATTTCGGCGACAAACTTTCTTACTGATCTTTCGTTAACATCTATTTTTTCGCCGTATAGTTCTTTGAGTCTGTCATAAACCCGTTTTGCTGTGTGCTGTTGTTTGTGTGGCGCTCTCTTGTCATTTTCAAGCCACGATGTAACTATCTCTTTGTATGGGGTGAGCTTGCCATTTCTGCGGTGTTTAGGTCTTATTTCCTGATTGAAAGCTTCCTTCTCAACGTACTTTATTACGGTTTCGAAATCATGACCTGTATCTTTCGCGATTTGTCTCAGGCTTTTTCCTTCATATTTCTGATACGATATATCTGCTCCATTCGCAGCATCCTTCCTAATTACCCTTTAGTCTTTGACAACTCAAGGGTAATATTTTTCAAGGGTGCTTGCAATGGAGTTTTGTGTAAGCGTAAACGCTTACGGAATGGTCTACTTATTGGCAGATTTGTTAGCAGACAAAATGCTTGCAATCGCACGCTAAAAAGAGAGCTCGTTCACGCCGCCGATTACGACAACCACGAACAAGCTCAGTTGGATATTTTTAAGTATATTGAGACCTATTACAACACCAAACGTATTCATTCAGCGATAGGTTATTTATCCCCTAATGATTTCGAGTCCAAAAACCCTTAACGTCCTGTCCAGTTTTTCTTGACCTTTCCAACAGTTTTTTATATCGTCTGTCTACTTCAAGGGGAGCTTATCAGAGCCGAATGATGTTTTAAATTATCGGTTAACCCATATACTTCAGAGACTCAGAACCAATTTGCGAAATATTACTGACAATTCCCGGCGTGAACCGCAAGGAGGGTCCGTATTACGGACTTATATTAAGCGCATATTATTCATATCTCGAATATATCACTTAGTAGCTCAACATCAAGATTTTTCGTGTTATCCAACAACTGAGGAATCTTGTCCAATATACTTTTTCTTTTCGTAATATTATATTTAATAATCATGTTCCGCACCTTAAGGCAATCGTCGCGCACTTTTTCATAAACTCGGGATATCTTGAACTTCTCTTCATCTATGTAACCCTTATTGTATAGATACTCAAATCTCTTAAGCATCATAACCTTATGGTCATACATACCGTGAAACGGTCTTGCATCAATATTGTCTCTTCCAATCATTGGATCAAAAGTTATAATACGTATCAAATAGTCATATACATTTGAGCCGATATATGATTTCATCTTCCAACCCGCACTTATAAATGCCGTCAGGTATTTGTTAAATTTAATTTCGGTATCCTTGTCAGGTGATACGTAGGATTTAACAGTTTCACGCAGATAGTCAAAATCAAACGTAAAGCTTCTAATATCTTCTGCATATTTAATCATCGCTATTGTATTACCAAACGGTGGATTAACATTATGGGAGTTTTGCATTGCCGCTTCTATCTCATGATAGGTGCATTTGGAGAAATTATATTTCCCTGAAGGACTGTTAGGAAAGTCAGCAAAATAGAAAACTCTTTCCGAGTCGTCATATCCGTATATAAAGACACAGTGTAGCATCTCCTCGCTGCGACCATATTCCTTTATTTTTGATACATCAAGGTACATATAGAGATAGTTATGCAAATCAATGCTATGCTTAAATGCAGTTTCGTACGAAAAACCTAATGCTTTTAAAAGCTCGCTCGGCATCTCGTGAATGTATAAGTAAGGGCACCAGTCATGTCGCAATATACTTCCATCATGCAAGAGGGTTCCAATCTTTCGTATG
>JGI994J12354_10005123_pt1 | contig 11412 bp, 7 predicted proteins | sample IntmicLarv3ML3BL_FD_12354 | JGI IMG/M metagenome (IMG submission 12354) | reverse complement strand
AAAAAAAAAAAAAAAAAAAAGGACAATGAAGGCAGAAAGGAATGAAAAAAAATGAAAGAAAATGAAAAAATTGAATCGTTTCAAAAAAAAGATAGTAAGTTAAAACGATTCGGCCAAAAAACTTTAGATATTATCAATAGATTTACTCAAACTAAAATTATTTCATCAATTATGGAAGCTTTTATTATGATTATGCCTATAGTTGTTGCATCTACAATTTTCATTTTGTTCGCAGAGCTACCTGTTTCGTTTGGTGTTGATCCTGCTGCAGGAAATGCATTTGAAATATATTACACTCTGATGTATCGATTATACAATCTATCATTTGGGCTAATGGGATTAGCATTATGTATTGCCTTGACTACTAAAATGACTGAAAAACTTTCTGTTTCAAAATCAAATGCTAAAATTAGTGTAATTATAGTTTGCATTACCTCAATTATCGCATTTTTATTATTATCAGCGCCGTATGATTCACAGTTTATAGATCGTGCGATTTTTGGTGCATCGGGTATCTTTATTGGTATGATTGTGGCATTAACTGTTCCGTGATTTTTTTGGTTTTGTTATAGATTTAATATAACCATTAGATTGCCAAAACAAGTCCCACAAAACATATCAACCGCATTTTTAAACATATTTCCAATGTTTTTTGTAATTGCGATTTATGGAGTAATCGGGTGAATTTTTATTTATTTTTTTGACGACACAATTTTTAATGCTATTTTCAATGCATTAACTCCCTTGATTCAAGGCGCCAATAATCCATACTTTTTTACTGGATGAGGAGTTTTATTGTCACTAACATGATTTATAGGAATTCATCCATCAGTATGAGCAGGAGTTACAGATACATTAATGATTGATGGATTGGAGCAAAATATAAATGCTGTGGAAGCAGGTTTACAACCAATAAATTTATGAGCAAACCCTTTTATGATGGGTTCATTTTCAATGGGAGGAACTGGTGCACAAATTGCTGTCCCTCTGTTAATTATTTTATTTGCAAAATCAAAACAATTAAAATCTATTGGACTAGTTGCTTTGATTCCGATTATGTTCCAGGTTAATGAGCCTATCCTTTTTGGAGTGCCCTCAGTTTTAAATCCTATTATGCTTGTTCCGTTTTTGTTAACCCCATTAATAAACACTTTATTAGGTATATTATTTGTTAGTGGGTTTGGAATGCCGGCATCAACGATTGGGTTACCTTGAAGTATGCCAATTTTCTTTTCGGTACCAATTGCTAGTCAACTTCATTGATTAAGTTTTATTATCCCATTTGTATGATTTGGTGTTAGTTTTGGAATGTATTTCCCATTTATATTAATTCAAGACAACATTTATTATAAAAAAGAAGTTAAAGAAGCAGATCCAAAAGAATTTGTGGATTATAGACCTGGATTCCGTTATTTATCAGATATGATGTTTAATAAACAAAAACACAAAGATATTAAAGACAAAATAAATGCACAAAAACAAATAAACATGAAAATATCTTCAACAATAACTTCATCAGAATTAACACAAATCAAAAAAGATTCGTCGTCTACTATCGAAATATTAGTTGTTTGTCTTGGAGCAGGTACTAGCGCTATGCTCGCAGAAACGATTAATCAAACATTTTTTAATGAAAATATTAATGCAAAAGCGACCTCAACAGGGTTTTATGTAGATTTTTTAGAAACAACAGATTTAATTATTATTTCTCCACAAGCTAGGCTTATCAACAAGAGTTTAACTGAATATTTTAAAAAAAATGGAAAACCACTTATTTTACAAACAAAAGGAGCTGAGTTTTTAAAAATGATAAACGAAAAAGAGTTTACTAGACAACAAGTTTTATTGAAATTACAAGAATTAAAAACAGAAGAGGAGCAGAAAAATGAAAAAATTTAAATTTGGAACAGCTACAGCAGCATTTCAGTGTGAAGGAAATTTATCAACTGATGGTAGAGGAAAATGCATATGAGATGATGTGTTGTTAAATAATAAATCGCTTGCAAAGTATAATCCAGAACCAGCCAGTGAATTTTATAAGTTATTTAATGTAGATTTTGATTTAGCAAAAAAATACGGAATTGAAGTTTTAAGAGTATCAATTCCTTGAAGTCGTATTTTTCCAAAAAATGAAACAGATGTAAATCAGGCAGCAGTTAATCATTACCATCAATTTTTTAAAGCGATGTTTGATAGAAATATTGAACCAAATGTAACGTTGCACCATTTTGATTCACCAGAATGATTTGTAGAAAAAGGTGATTTTTTATCAAAAAATAATATAGATGATTTTGTGAATTTTGCAAAATTTTGTTTTGAAGAGTTTAAAGAAATTACTTATTGGTCGACATTAAATGAAATAAATGCATACTCTGAACAAAAAAATCTAAAAGCTGCCCTTCCTCCGTATTTCACTTTAGAGTACGGACAATATTTTAAACAACAATATAATATGGTTATTGCACATGCAAGAACAGTTAATATGTTTAAAAAAAATAAATATAAAGGTAAAATTGGCGTTCCTTGTAATTTAGCCCCATTTGAAGCGATTTCAAATGATCCAGAAGATTTACATGCAGCAGATAGAGCAAACGCAATAGTTAATTTAGGTTTTTTAGAACCGATAGCAGGAGGAAGTTATAGTCAAACAACAATTGATTTAATTAACTCAACTATTAAACATTATGACTTTCTTTTTAAACCACAAGAAGAAGATTTAAAAGAAATTTGATATGCTAAAAAAAATTTAGATTGAATAGGGATAAATTATTATGCAACAAATTTCGTTGCAAAAGCTGATGGAAAAATTGACTTTGCTGTTAATTCAACAGGAGAAAAAGGGAAAACTAAATTTAATATTCCAACTTTATGAAAAATTGTTTCAAAACCAGGGATAAAGACAACTAATTGAGACTGAACTATTTACCCACAAGGATTATATAAAGTAGTAAAATGAATTACTGAAAAATATGAATGCAAACTGCCAATTTATATTACAGAAAATGGATATGGAGATTTAGAAGATATCTCAAACAATAAATTTATTAAAGATTATGAGAGAATTTCATATATTCAAGATCATTTTGATATCATTCAAAAATTAATTGATGAAGGAGAAAATATAGAACATTATTATTTATGAAGTCATATGGATATGTTTAGTTGAACTAATGGTTATAATAAACGTTATGGATTGTTTTATGTTGATTTTGAAACACAAAAACGATATGAAAAATTAAGTGCATATTGGTGAAAACAAAAAACTTTACAAGACCGCCTTGATGAAAAAGTTAATTTAAAAGAACTAGAAAAAACTATTATTTCTTAATAACTTTAAATAGTAAAGGAAATTTTATGAGTAAAAAAAATTCAACAAGACTTGGTTTAGAACTTGTGGCTTACGCAGGTGAAGCTAGAAGTTATCTTTTAGAAGCATTAGATTATGCTAGAAATAAGAAGTTTGATAATATTTCAAATTTATTAAACGAAGCTGAACAATTGATAGTTCAAGCACACCGCACACAAGCTGATATGTTATTCGAAGAAGCAAAAGGTAACTTTAATGAAGTGACAATCACAATGGTCCATGGTCAAGATCACTTAATGACTACGATTTTATTAAAAGAATTGGTTATAAATTTAATTGAATTATGAAGAGAAAAATAAGATGCATCCAATTATTTTAGTAATTATTGGTTCTATATTAGTACTGTTATCAATTATTATTACATATATTTATATTAGAATAGTTTTAAAAAAAGATAATCAAACAGATAACAATTTTTTCATTAATAAAGATCAAAAAAAATTTTATAGAGGTTTGATATTAAAGACAATGATAGTATTATTTTTTTTAGTAGGAATAGTATTATTATTTTCACCATTATATATATAAAAATAAAACAACTCTTAGGTTGTTTTATTTTGCAATTATAATAATCTGAGATATTTATTAAGTATAATAAATAAAATTTTAATTTAACTATTACTCTCTTGAGATTCTTATAATTAAATTGATATTTTATTTTGCTTGTTTTTCTTCTAATTTTTTATTTTCATCTTGTAAATTTTTAAGTAAAATTGCTTTTTGTTTTTTTGATAAAATAGACAAATTATTAATTAATAAACCACTAATTGATAAATACAACCAAAAAACTCCTAAAATAATCAAAGAAATTTTACTACCTTCAATTGTAGTTATATAGTTTATATTAATAAAAATAGTTGCAGCAATTCAAGATACAAATGGGAGAACAATCCCGTCAATAACTATCTTTAAAGAAAATTTGTTTTTAATATTTTTGTTATAATCCATTAGTGTAGAAATAATATATAAAACCAAACAACTTGATAAAATTAAGTAACCTAATTTAAAAAAGAAACTTCAAATATAATCATTTGCTGCGTTTGGTTCTAAAAAATTTATATCCGACATATGACTCCATCCTATAGAAAATGAAAGCATCATAAGTATAATTAAAAAATAGTAAATAATTGCGGGGCCTATCATTTGTTTTAAAATTTTTATTTTATGATAGCTTTTTTTAGAAAATACAAAAATACAGTGAAACAAAATAGAGAAAAAAGCCAAAGTTAAAAAAAATAAAAATTGAATATAATTTGAAAATCCATCATTTAAATTAGTTATCAAAATCGGTGAGATAATAGCTGAAATAATTGTTGTTGGAATTAGTGCAAGAATTAAATAAAAATAAAATTTAAACATTTCTAGAGAAAATAATTTTCATCCTAATTTTGTTTTTGATAATAAATTATTATCAAAGGAATTATAATAAGCTATATTATATTTCGATCCAATCGAAATATAATCATATCCTCGTTTAAAATCAAAAAATATTTCGCTGCCTTTTCCAAACTTAATAGTTATTCTTTCTTTGTTATACATTTCATTTAAAGAATTTATAACAGTTTGGCAAGGAGATATAAAATTTGATGTGTTATTTTCTTTAATTAATTCTTCTGCAATTTCTTCCATCATAGTTGATAAAAATGCTGGTTTAAATGATAATGCTTGGTATTCTGCATAAGAATTTTTTAATACATTTAAATCTTGTTTTATTAAATTCTTTTTTAAAGATAATGCAAAATTAATTGTTTTTTCAAAGTTAAACAAAATATTATTTTTCCGAACATTTATATAATTTTTTATTCCAATTATTGTCCCAAAAAATAATGATTTTATTAATGGTATAAATAATGCAATTACCCCGCCAAACAAAACAAGGCGAAGAGGATCTAGAATAACAATTAGTAAAGATCCTTCGATATTAGAGTTTTGAGTTTGAATGGCAAGTCATGATGAGTATCCAAAGTACAAAACAAACGATACAAACAAAAGTACTATTTTTCTTGTGATTGATCTCATATTATTTGGTCCTTTCTAAATATATTTTAATTTTATCTTATTAACAAAAACTAAACAATTATATTAATGTAATAGTTTTTACAAACAAGATCGTTATAATTTGCGCTATATATTGCATGATAACTTTATGAGGTAAAAAGTTTCTTGCTATTGATATATAATAAAAACTTTTAATTAAATAATATAATATAAAACTAATTACAAAATTTGTAATTAGTTTTATATGCAGAAAAAATTTTAAATGTTTATACTAATTGTATTTATTTCTTTAAAAAAATTAAATTACCATTAGAAATGAGTCTGAACTATCGGGCATACTTCCACCTGTTATAAGAATTGTTCCATCATATAACTTAACCATAGAATTAACAGGACCTGAAGGAAAGTTTTCTGATTCTAATAGAAGTTCGGTTTGAGACGAAGCGCCGCTTAGATCAACTGTTGCTAAAAATGAACTAGCTGCATCTGCTCCACCACTAGCTAAAATTGTTCCATCATCTAACTGGATCATTGAATTGATAGTTGCTGTTCCGTTTGTTTGATTAATATCTGTTACATTAATCTGTGTGTCACCAACATTTTGATTTAAACTTTTAATTTGGTTAATAATTGTATTATGAGTTTGATAATCATTTCCTGTAAAAGAACTAAAATTAATATCTCCCAAATCTGTATAAGTGATTAATAAATTGATAGATATTATTGCTCTAAAATAAACATTAACTGTTCCAGCATATTCTGGTATGCTAATGGTTGCAAAATTATTTATTCAATTAATGTTTAATATGTTGATTTGTAATATTTGGATTTAAATTTCTAATTTGTTCAGATATAGCATTTTGTGTTTCAAAATCACTTCACCAAGATTCAACTTATTAATAATTGTTAAAATATTTTGTTTAGACTCTTCTTTATCATCATTTTCTGAATCATTAGTTCCATTGTTGTATGCGATAATAGACATACCAGAGGAAGACAATAAACTAATAGATGTTAATAAGCTTAATAATTTTTTCATTTTAATATCTCACTATCTTACATATTTAAATGTATAAAAATTATGCCAAAAAAATAGAATAATTGATATTTCGCGCAACTCTATGAATTAAGAATATTTAATAATCTATACATTCCTTGTTTTGCTTTATAGTTTTTAATTTTGTTTTAACAGAATTTATACTATAAATTTGTTATAAAATTAAGTGGTGATAAATTAAGCATGTTGGAGAGATATTAAATGAAAGAAATAAAAAATTTTGAACTAATTACAAATTTTACACCTAATGGTGATCAACCACAGGCAATAAAAGAACTAATTCAAGGAATTCAAACTAAAAAACAACACCAAGTTTTACTGGGAGCTACAGGCACGGGTAAAACATTTACAATGGCAAATATTGTAAAAGAACTAAATAAATCAACCCTTATTCTAGTGCATAATAAAACTTTAGCGATGCAGCTATACATAGAATTAAAAGAATTATTTCCATATAATAGAGTAGAATACTTTGTTTCAAGTTTTGATTTTTATCAACCTGAAGCGTATATTCCAGCAAGAGATTTGTACATTGATAAAGATGCACGAATTAACCGTGATTTAGATATGATGCAACTTAGTTCATTAAATGCCTTAACAACTAGAAATGATGTTATTGTAGTCGCGTCAGTTGCAGCTATTTATTCTGCGAGAGATCCATCAGAGTATAGTAAAGTGTTTTTTGAACTACAAGTTGGACAAAAAATTTCTAAAAAACAATTATTAACTTTTTTAATACAAACAGGTTATACACGAAATGATATAGCATTAGAAATGGGATCTTTTTCAGCAAAAGGTGATGTTATAAAAATAGCCCCAAGTTGAACTGATGAATACCAATTAAGAATCTCGTTATTTGACGAAGAAATAGAAGCGTTAGATATCGTAGATGTTTTAAATAATAACGTAAAAGAAAGGATGCGCTTATTTACAATTTATCCTGCTTCAGCATATGTAACAGATATGGAAAAAGTTAAAGTCGCGGTCGCAAACATTAAAGTTGATTTAGATATAAGAATTGCAGAACTTTTAAACGAAGGAAAAATGCTTGAAGCAGACCGTTTAGAAAAAAGAACAAAATATGACATGGAGTTATTATTAGAATTTGGAGTTTGTGCTGGAATTGAAAATTATTCTATGTATTTAGATTTTAGAGAACCAGGTGTACCTCCATTTTGTTTGTTAGATTATTTTGGTGATGATTTTTTAACAATTATTGATGAATCACATATGATGATTCCTCAAATTCGCGGAATGTATAATACTGATCGAAGTCGAAAAGAAACTTTGGTTGCACATGGATTTAGATTACCAAGCGCCCTAGATAACCGACCACTAAATTTTGAAGAGTTTCAATCAAGATTAAAACAAATCATCTATACTTCAGCAACACCAGGAGACTATGAACTTAATCTAACTAATCAAGAATTTGTTGAACAAATTATTAGACCAACAGGTTTATTAGACCCAGTTATTCAAGTGCTTCCAACAACTAACCAAATGGAAGTTATTATCGAAAATATTGCTAGAGTTGTTAAAAAAAACCAAAAGGTATTTATTACAGCAATTACAATTAAGCAATCAGAAGATATCACAAGCTTTTTACAAGAAAGAAATATAAAAGTAGCATACTTACATTCAGAATTAAAAACCTTAGAAAGAAACCAAGTGTTATTAGATTTAAGAAGAGGAGTATATGATGTAATCGTTGGAGTCAATTTATTAAGAGAAGGAATTGATGTCCCAGAAGTTAGTTTAATGTGTGTACTAGAAGCTGATAAACAAGGATTTTTAAGAAATGCTAGAAGTTTAATCCAAATCGTTGGACGTGCTGCACGTAATTCTGATGGAAGAGTAATTTTTTTTGCAGACACTATTTCTCCTGCAATGACAGAAGCTATTGATGAAACTGAAAGAAGAAGAACAAAACAAACAGAATACAACCAGTTACACAATATTACTCCAACAACAATTATTAAAAAAATTAGTGATTTTGGTTTAAGTGGTACAATAAAAAATAAAGTTGCAGAGCTTTCAAGTGGTAAGAAAAAAATTAAATTGAGTGAAAAACAAAATTTAGTTGAAGAGCTTAGAAAAAAAATGCTTGAGGCAGCTAAAGAACAAAATTATGAAAGAGCAGCAGAACTTCGTGACTTAATTATTGAAGTCTCTGCAGAATAGGTGAAAATATGAGTTTAGATAAAATTATAGTTAAGGGAGCGCGTGAACATAACTTACAAAACATAGATATAGAATTGCCAAAAAACAAGTTAATTGTTTTTACTGGATTATCAGGAAGTGGTAAATCTTCGCTGGCCTTTAACACTATTTATGCAGAAGGAGAAAGACGTTATATTGAATCATTATCATCATTTTCTCGACAATTTATAAAATCTGTTGAAAAACCAGATGTTGATGATATTGAAGGATTAAGTCCAGCTATCTCAATAGATCAAAAAACAACTATTCATAATCCGCGTTCAACTGTTGGTACAAATACAGAAATTTTAGACTATTTACGTTTATTATATGCGAGAGTGGGTGTGCCTTATTGTACTAATGGACATGGTGCAATCACAAGCTCCTCTTTAAAAGAAATTTTAAATGCAATTAAATCACAAACAGAAAATAATGAACAAATATATGTGCTCTCTCCAGTGGTTAGAGATAAAAAAGGAGCATTCAAAGATTTATTTGTTAAATTAAAAAAAGAAGGATTCATCAGAGTTCAAATTGATGGTGAAATCAAAAACTTAGAAAATGAAATTGAATTAGAACAAAATAAAAGACATGACATTGATATTGTTGTTGATAGGTTAATTTATAAAACAAATGATGAAGAATTACAATCAAGAATTTACTCTGCAATTGAAGTGGGTTTAACATATTCAAATGGATTAATTAAAATTTCATTTCCAGATACAAAAAAAACCACTAAATTATATTCAACTAAACACACTTGTAGTGAATGTGGATTTGTTATGCCAAATTTAGAATCAAATTTATTTTCATTTAATAAAAATATTGGTGCTTGCGAAACATGTTCAGGTTTAGGAGTGAACTTAGAAGCTGATCCAAGTTTAATAATCCCAGATTTATCAATATCAATTAGAAGTGGAGGAATTATATATTTTAAAAATTTAGTAGATACACAAAATATAGAATGACAAAAATTTAATTCTCTGTGCAATCATTATGCAGTAGATTTAAACATACCTATAAATACATTAAAAAAAGAACAATTAGATATGCTTTTATGAGGTAGTGATGAACCAATTAGTATTCAAATCGAAACATCAGGAGGCAACACGTTTCGTTCTCATGATTATATTGAAGGAGTGGCTAGTTTATTAGAGCGTCGTTATGTAGAAACTAAATCTGATGAAGCAAGAAAATACTATGGGAAATTTATGTCAGCAAAAACTTGCAAATCATGTAATGGAAAACGTTTAAATGAACTTGCGTTATGTGTTAAATTAAATGATTTAAATATTGCACAATTTGTCGATTTAACAATTGAAGAAAGTTTAGAATTTTTATTAACTTTAAAATTAACAGAACAACAACAAAAAATAGCTTCGCTTCTTTTAACACAATTATTATCAAGAATTAGTTTTTTAAATGAAGTTGGATTAAACTATTTAACTTTATCAAGATCTTCATCAACTTTATCTGGTGGTGAAGCACAACGAATTCGTTTAGCAAAACAATTAGGTTCTAAATTATCAGGAGTATTGTATGTATTAGATGAACCATCAATAGGATTACATCAACGTGATAATGACAAATTAATAATAACTTTAAAAAAATTAAGAGATTTAGGAAACACATTAATTGTAGTGGAACATGATGAAGACACTATGAAAGAAGCTGATTGAATTGTAGATATTGGTCCTGGGGCTGGATTAAATGGGGGTAAAATAATTGCACAAGGAAACTATGAAGCAATTTTACAAAACCAAGAATCAATTACAGGCCAGTATTTATCAAAAAAATTATATATTCCAGTACCAAAGAAACGTAGAGGTGGAAATGGAAAAAAAATAGAGATTACTGGTGCTTCTGAAAATAATCTTAAAAATATTGATGTTATAATTCCGTTAGGAAAATTTATTACAGTTACAGGTGTAAGTGGTAGTGGTAAATCTACTTTATTAAAAGAAGTAATTTACAAGGGTTTAAAAAAATTTGTTAATGGTGATTTAATTTCTCCTGGAAAATTTCAAAAAATTAAAGGATATGAAAATATTGATAAAATTATTTATATTTCTCAAGATCCTATTGGAAAAACCCCGAGATCAAATCCTGCAACATACACTTCTGTTTTTGATGATATTAGAGATTTATTTGCAGAATCACCAGAAGCAAAGATACGAGGATATAAAAAAGGTAGATTTAGTTTTAACGTTCCTGGAGGTAGATGTGATGCTTGTAGAGGAGATGGAATCATTAAAGTAGATATGCAATTTTTAGGTTTTGTAGAAGTTATGTGCGAAGTATGTGAAGGAAAAAAATTTAATGACGAAACTTTACAAGTAAAATATAAAACAAAAAGCATTTGAGATGTATTAAGAATGACAATGTTTGAAGCAACCATGTTTTTTGAAAATGTTCCAAAAATAAAAGAAAAACTAGATACAGTTGTTTCTGTTGGTTTGGGATATATAAAATTAGGTCAGAATGCAACAACTTTATCTGGTGGTGAAGCACAGCGAGTTAAATTATCAACGTTTTTATTAAAAAAATCTACAGGAAGAACTTTATTTTTATTAGATGAACCAACAACTGGGTTACACATTGATGATGTAAAACGTTTGATTGGTGTTTTAGATATTTTAGTAAACCAAGGAAATACTATTTTAACAATAGAACATAATTTAGATTTCATTAAAGTTTCAGACCATATAATTGATTTAGGTCCAGAAGGTGGTAATGGGGGCGGACAAATTTTAGCTAGTGGTACCCCCGAACAAGTTATCTTAAATAAAGA
>JGI994J12354_10005122_pt1 | contig 11413 bp, 12 predicted proteins | sample IntmicLarv3ML3BL_FD_12354 | JGI IMG/M metagenome (IMG submission 12354) | reverse complement strand
AGCAAGCGTTCCGTCACGTATTGCAAGTGCCATTGTCGACCCGGCTTTACTGCCAAAAATTTCAGAAGCTAACGCCGTCGCTTCAGCAGCTGTTCCTGCCTGTTTTATTTGTTGATAATAAAATGCGATACCATCGGCCGCTGAAATACCTTCTTTTGCAAGTTCTCCGACACTTTTTTTCATTGCACCGAGAACTTCATCGGTATTTACCCCGGCTTTTTCCATTTGTCCTATTAAAGCCGAAGCGGTTTCGAAATTATAACCCATTTCTTGTAATTGCGGTCCGAATTTTTGCATTCTGTTCATTAAATCAGAAAATCCGATTCCTGTATCTTGCGACACTTTGAATGCAAAATCCATACCATCACCCATATCGGTAATGTCAATTTTCCATTGTTGGAACATTTTGGACGAATTTTCAATTACGCCGCCAAGGTCTTCATCTAACATTTTTGAAGATTGTATTGCTTTTATGGATATTTTTTGTAATTCATCTCCTGTTAAACCAAGACGGGTATTATAATCAGAAATTGCGAGAGCTGCATTATCCATAGTTGTCGGTACGGATTTATACAGCTCATCAAAATCTCTGTTTAATGCTTCAAGTGCTTCTCCTGTCGCACCTGTACCTATTCGAATTTTATCCGAAGCTTTATCAAAGTGACTTCCGAGTTCGTATAAGTATTTTCCCGCTTCAATTACAGCCTTTCCTGTAGCAATTCCGATACCTGTTACTGCGGCACCGACTGCAAGGGCTTTCCAGTTAATTTTATCCAGAGTATTTACAGCATTTTTAACAGATTTTTGTAAGGACGGATCTACTGAACCTGCAATGTCAACAAAGGTTTGTAATACTTTATTTTTAGCCAATTGTTTTACCTCCTGCCTTTTGGTTTGCGATATTGCTTATTAATAAATTGCGAATTGTTTTTTTGTCGCTGTGCCTCTTTGGTTGCATCTTCTATCGCTTCACCATATTCAACAATAAACTTAACCAACGGTCTTTTTTCAAGCTCAGAAACAGGGGTAAAAAATGTTTTAGAATAATCTCTTATTGCTCTTCTGAGTTGTCGTCCGCTGAGATTTCCTCCGAGGACGACATTATAAAATTTCTACCAATACGTATAATTTCTTTAATGTCCGAACCTTTTATTTTTTCAAGGTCAGTTATATCTATGTGAGGATTAATTGCAATTATCGCCATAAATCCAAGATATAAATGCAGTGAATAATCTAATTCGAATGCTCCCGCTAAATTTCCGCCTTTGTTTCCTGCTGCTTTCATCTTTAGAGATTCAGCTTCAACGAATTGCGGTGCAGTTATTTCATCTGCATCATGACTTAATTCATTAATTTTATCACCATTTACAATTATTGGCTTTTTTAATTTTAATATTTCTTTCACTTTAACTCCTTATAATAAGCTTGAAATTTCATCGAAATAATCTGTTCCATTTATTTTCAAAATTTGTGCTAACTTATCTATCAAACATATTTCTTGCCCATCAACAAAAATTTGATAACGTGTAACAGCGGAAGCTAAATCATTTTCGGTTGCATTGCCATAATCAACACTTAAACCGGGAATCCCTTTCGGTATAACTCGAAGAAATGCTTTACATCCTACTTGTTTTATTTCACCGTTTTCATTTACTACATTTTGAACCCAGCGAACTTCCATTCGAGCGGTTTTCAATGCAACCATTTTACCAAGTCCCATGTCAATACCGATTTTTTTGACAACAACTTCCATATCATCTACTTGGCCGATCATCGGTAAAGTCATTGTTCCCATTGCTTTATGTTCTGTCGTTGGAAAAGTTACTGAAGGTAAAGTAATAGTTGTATCTTTTGCTGATAATTTATCATCAATGTATACCGTGTTTGCAACTATCGCACCCGGAATATCTATGAAATTCATTATTGAGAACCTCCTTCAAAATACGAACTAAAACCTTCATCGGTATAAGTTAAACAAATTGTTGCACTCTTGAACGGCGGTGTCGGAGTAATTTGCATATCCCAACGGAAATCACCGTTCATCATATCTGTAATCGGATTGTTTATTTCTAAAAATGATATAGTAGGTTTTCCGATTAAAGCACCGACTGAAACTAAAATATCAAGTTTTTCTTGTTCTTTGTTAATAATAGTATCTTTAAGCTGTCTTGTGAACGGTTTATCTATTTTAATACCCCATTCACGTTGAAAACCATTTGTACAATGAAACAACATACGCATAGAAACGTCAAATATTACACGTGGGTCTATATCTGCACCATATGTATATGCTGATGTATGATCACCCCATAAAACCCAACGTCCGCCCCAATAAACCGCCGTAGATATACCAACAGATGTTAATTGATTAGCTGTTTGTTGGTCATAGCCTTTATTTTTGTTATTTTCACCAAAAAACAGTTTTGAAATTTTTATTTCTTTATTGCCCGGTGTTTCTATTGGAACAGAATTATGTGAAAAATCATAACGAAGCATTTCGACTGTCGCAAGTGTTGACAAATGATAGATATTTTTTAAATTATCAATAACTTGCGGCCAATATGTTTTTGACCGTTCGCTTGAATAACCATTCATTGTTTTCCAATTTTTTGCTTTATCAATACTATCAATTTTTTCGCCATTTTTTTCAATCGGAATATCCGCCATAACAAAAGCGTCCCAATGTCCGTTAATTTTTTGACTCGCTGAAATCAAAGCATTATACACGGCAGGAATTTCACTCCAACCCGGAGCAACCAAGATATTTGCAACGGCATTTTGTTCTTGATATAGCAATTGTAAGGCTCCAATGCCGAAATATTCACCTGAAGATGATATTCCGCCAATTATATCCTCATATGTAATCAATGATGTATCAATTTCATAAAAAGTAACTTGAACTTGTCCGGTTAAAGGATTTTCTTCATTTAAATTTTTTATAATTACAGAATTTTTTGTAAAATTATAGTCAATTGAAAAATCCACATCATTTACCAAATCTTCAATAAGCAATGTATCAATAATAATTTTATCACTCTTAAACTCTGCACGTCCGTTTAAAAAGTTTACGGTTATTGTCGTTTGAGATAATTTCCTATGTATATCGGGATCTAAAACATTAATAACATATATAGGTCCTATATTTCCCATATTATTATTAAAATGTGCCGAAAACGCTTCACATAATGTGAAATCTTTCCAATTAATAGAATTACCGAATTTGCGGTATGCTTCAACACCATTTGTCAACATTACAGGATTATTTATAACATTTAAATCTTTATAACCATGTATTAAATTTATCGGTGCTGTGCCAAAATATACGGTAACAGTGCCTGACTGTACGGCATTACGTGCAACCGATTCACCAATATCAGCATATGTACCGTATTTATAGGTATTTGCCATTTATTTCACCTCTCATATTATTTATAATAAATCATTAAAATCTTTATTTCGCAGAATATTATATTCCACGGAAAATTCGATACAAGCAAACCAAAAAGGATAAAAATCAGGGATTGCTTCCTGTTCTTTTATAGGACTGAATTCAATACCTTTTTCTTTCATTATTCGTAAAGTTCCAATCTTTTCGGATTCTTCAAGAGTTCGTAAAGTTTTGTCGACAAAATTCCAAACATCCCGCCAACCTTCGCTATTTCTGTCGTAACTATTTTCATCTAAATTAAAATAATTTTTGTTATCTTTTTTATTTAAATGAAAAACATCTTTATTATGATCACCTGCACTCCATGTTGAAAATAATAATTGTACAGACATATTGCCTTTGTCTCTAAAATCAATTCCGTGTAATAACCTGACACAAACGGACGGAGTTAAAAAATTATTTATCGGTAAAAGTTTATCTTTTGTGGGAATGTATAATTTAAATACAGTCGGTTCGACTAATTTATATTCATAATTTTCATCGTCCTGAGCATTTTCTTCGTCATAGTCAGGCGGAAGTTTTAATAATACACCTTTACAAATTTTTTCTTTTACCCAATCGGCAATTTTGTCAATATTGTCAACTATAGACATATAAATACCTCTTAAAAATTCTTACTTAAAACAACCTGAGCAATCCCTGCTGTTTCTGTCCAACTGTCAACAAGATATTCTCTACCGTCAACCATTAAGCTCAAACCAAAAGCCTTTTTCTTTGGTAAGTCTTTGGTTTTTGCATAAAAAAGGAGCGTTGACCCGGTTATTCCGAGTTCCGCTCCGCTTTGTCGTTCGATCAATTTGTCATCATCTAAAACTATGATAATCTTTTTACCTTCAATTACATGTTCTTCCCCGAATTCATTAAAGTTAATGAATGTCTGCAGGTCTTTTTCAATTTGATTCTTAAAATCCGACATATTATTCGTCCGTACCCGGTGGTAACAATGTTTGATTTTCGTTATTTGAATTTTTTTGCTTTTCTGCTTCGATTGCTTCAATAACTTTCTTTTTTGAAGTTAACTTGCTTGTATCGATATTATAGTTTTTATTTGCAATATTTTTCAATTCATCAAGCGTCATTTTTTCATTATATTCATTATTTACTGTTTCAGTTATAGCTACATATTCAGCAACACCTCTATCGACCAATTTTTTTTCTTTTTCGGCAGTTAATTCAAAAGTTCCGCTTTCACTGGTCATAGGAATTATTGTTCCGTTTTCACGTTTTCCGTATGTTCCTTGAATAATCCTAATCATTATAAATTTTTCCTTTCTTTTATTGAACTTTGGCTTTAATCCATGGAGAAACATTGCGGGGAATGAATAAAGGACGGGATGTCATTTTAAGTGTTCTTACTTCAGCTTCAGGATCTGATGTATATTTTGGGACTCTTTTTGCTGAATAAGTATGAAAACGTCCGTCCGATTCTTCGATTTGCGAAACTGAACCATATAATCCACGACCTGCGGCAGGAGCTGTCAAAATTACAGTGCCGGCGGGAATAAACGTTTTCATAACACCGTCTTCATCTTCATATGTTTCATCATATGTAATTAATTCAAGACTTCTGCCGTAAACGTTAATTTTGCCGATCGATGCTGCTCCTGACGGTAATGTTTCAGGGTTAATATTACCGATATTCATATTACGTAAATCAAGAAATTTTTGAAATTTCGGGTTATTTAGAAAACTGCTTGCAACGTCCGGAGACATAACAAGCTCAGTAGCCGGAAGCCCACGAGAAACGAGCATGCGAATCATTTCTTGTAAATCGCCAAAAATATCAGCATTTTCATCATTCCAATCTAAATCCGGAGTATAAATACATGGATTTGACGGTTCATCATAAAAACGCATTTCATATTCCTCATATTCACCTGCGCCGTATTTATCCGCATAGTGCCTTAAAACATAACCATTGTTCAACATCGCTTGAGCCGCTATATATTCTTCGGTCGTCGAAATCATTGTATCGAAGTCTATTAAATCTTGACCAAGAACTTGTGCTTCACGTTTTTCCGCTGTAATGTCTGAAAACAGATTTTCACCAAAACCTTTTTTGTTTAGGTCATCGATTGTAAGCGAACGCTGAGGTGCAATATTTGGTGGTGTATAACGCATTGTCTTATATCCGTCTCTTGTTAAAGTAATACCTTTTTTTCGTGGCATGACAAACGGTGCCATCTTTTTTTTACCGTTCTTATATTCAACTAAAACATCTTCTGTCGGAAATATGTCGGAAGCTCCATCTGTAGGAAAATACCTGTCACGTAAAAATGTACGATGCGGTAACATCTGATTAACTGCCGCAATCATTGTAAATGTACGATAAATCATAGGAATAGCCATATTTATTCTCCTTTAAATTAAAACGGCATTGCTTAAAAATATGCCGTTATTTCTTAGTTGTGTTTCTGCTTCAGGCGATAACGTTTTTCCTTCAGCAACGATAATTGATTGCCTTATGAAATGCCCTGAACGATATGCGGCAACAACCATTGAACTACCTCCGGTTGTTCCTGTATCAATATCATCACATAAGATACAATCAGCAATTTCATTTGATTTTCCACTCCAAACTTCACCGTTTGAATTTATAAGCGTTCCTCTTTTTATAAAATTCTTTCCGCCAACAAGAGTTATGCTTTTAACATCAATCGGATGAGTAGTATCAAATATTAAATTGTCTTGTTCAAGTTTACCAATAGTTTCATCCATTCTCATTTTTAACTTTCCTTTCTTTTATTGTTTCCGATTATCATATTTACTGCATTATTTTCATCAATTGTATTATCCTTGAAATTTCCGCCGTTTGGAGTTGCTCCGATTTTATTTTTATCTGCATTGTTATTCAAAGCATTAAGATAATTATTTTCGGCGTTATCGTCATCGTTATTTTTCTTTTTATTTTTCGTTGCTACATCTAAGAATACACGATTACAAGTGCTTTCAAAACTCCATCCTTGAGCTTTAGCTTTATTTATAATATTAGCACAATTTGGATGTGCCGCCAATATATTATCTAAAGCTGAAATTCTTTTTCTTTCTGCTTCGATACCGGACTTATAACTATTTTTTGTTGATTTTGTATTATTATCAACTTCATCTTCATTTTCTTCAGATCCATAATTAAATACATGACCGCATTCGGGACAGATAACTTCAATGACTTCATCGATTATATCGCCTACTGCTTCGACTTCCAAAGAAAATTCATGACCGCATTCAGGACAGGTTAAATCAATTGTCTCATTTTCATTATCCCATTCAAATTCATGTTCGCATTCAGGGCAAGTAACATTAACTACTTCATTTTTTGTATTATTATTTATTGCCATTTTTCTTATAACACTTCCTTTACTTTTTATACTATCTTTAAATATCGGTGCATTTGGGTATTTTGATAAATCTACCATTGCACTATTAAATGTGTATTTATTTTTGCCAACACAAGCCACCATTTGCAAAACTTCTTTTTCTTCGGGTATAATTTCATTTGCTAATCCAAAATTAATTGCATCTTGAGCAGTAAACCATGTTCCTTGATTATCTTCACCGTTTAATATAGCAACAATTTCATCATTTGTTTTTCCTGTTTTTGATTGATATGCTGCGATTAATATAGGTTTTATTCTATCAAGTTCTTTTATCATTTTTTCTAAATCATTTGCATTATAATAACCCATTAATCCAAACATGACATTGTGCGTATACATCATTCCTGCTTTACTGATATATATATTATCACCTGCCATTGCTATTACTGACGCAATGCTTGCCGCAATTCCCTCAATATAAACATTTACTTTTGCTTTTTGTTGTTTTAATATTGAATAAATTGTATTTCCGGCGAAGACATCTCCGCCGCTTGAACAAATATGTACTATTAATTCAGATATTTCTCCGAGTTTTAACAAATCATTTAAAAAAGTTTTGGGTGTTATCTCGTCCCCCCACCATGATGTAGATGAAATTTCACCATATAAATATAAATGCCCTATGGTTGTTCCGTTAGATTGTTTTTGAGCTTTTACAGACCAAAATTTATTATTCTTCGTTTTCATTCTTTATCACCTCCTTCAAAGAATCTATTAGTTTATTTTTTTCTTTTTCATCTAAAACATTAATTCCTTTTGCTTCATTTATTTTTGCTGTTTCAACTTTTATCTGTTCGATATTTGCGTCCCATGAACCCTCGTTTAATTTTACGGTAGATTGTTCACGAGTGGAAATACCTTCGTTTATTGCTAATATTTCGGCTGTTATTTCTTTTACCGGATCTAATTGTCCCTGACTCGGACCTATAAAATCAACCCCTAACCAAGCGGCACGAATGGCAGGATCAGTAAAAAATCCGGGTGCATTAATACGTTTTCGTGCTATAGCTTCACTCAACCATAATTCATAAACAGGCTGACAAAAATCACTTGTAAACCACGCACGTTTCATTTTAAACGATTTCCATGCTTCCAATAATGCCGCACGACTTGCCGAATAACTGGCATTAAACGCTTTGATTAGTAAATCTGCAGGGATTTCGAGAGCTGCACCTACTTGTTCACAAACAGCACGGTTAAATGCACCGAATCCCGATGTCGGTCGTGACGGATCTCCGAATGTTATATCTTCACCGGGTTTTAACACATTAATTGTTCCCGGTCCTATCTCGATTTCGTTCGGATCGCTTGAAACTTTATCATCAGGATTTGTTTCATTCATCGGCATTACATTTGGATTTGCTTCTGTTTTTATGAACGCCGAATAATAACCCTGAATTATTGCTGATTTAATTTCACTCTCAGAATATCGACGTAATTGTAATAAAGGTTCAATTATTTGTGCAAGATACGAAACACCCCTATATTGCTCAGGGCGTTCAGAATCCATAATATGTAATATATTTGGTAATCCTGTTTGTTCATCATAAGCTTCAATCCGAAACCATTCATTTTTATTTGAAAAATTTAAACTATTCGGATAATTATTACACATATGATAAGCGACAATAGCACCATTTGAGTCAACTTCGACACCGTCGAAAATTTGATTTCCGTTTTCAAGATTTTTTGAAATAGTGCTTCCCACTGCTTTCGGCGAACTGATTCGATCAGCTTCTATTACTTGCAATCTCAAACTATAAGGTAATAATAAAGATGGTTGATATTGTTTTATTAACACAAAACAATCACCGCTTAATAACCATGACATGAATACTAATTGTTGAATGGCATAAAAATCATTTACACCGGTTGCGTCACATGCTTGTTTTTTTGTTGCCCATAGAGCAAATTCTAATTCTGTTTTCTTTTCCCAATAATCGGCATCTTCTTGAGTAAGTCCTAGTATATCCCGCTTTATTCGACTTTTTAATTTTAAACCGCTCCCTATTACGTTTGTTCGGCTTGTACGAATGGCAGAAGTTGCAATAGGCGAAGCCATATACAGCATTCGTGAACGATTTCGTAATGTTTCATTATTTAAGTCAATATCTTCATGAGGACTATTTGATTCCGAAGTAAATCCTTTTAAAGATCCTTTTTTCCAACTTGCCCCTGCTTCACCGTACCCGCTATTTATGGGATAAATAATCTTACTGATAGTATCCACCTTCCCCATTTTTATATAAAAAATATTCAATACTTAAATTGAATATTTGACAGTTATTTTACCAATCACGTTGAATTACTCTAACCGCTTTACGTACAACCGGATTTTCAATTTCTGAAATTTCTGTTTCAAGTGTTTTTATCATATCTTGAATTTCTTTTAATGCTGTTTCATATCTGCTTGCATTTCGAGTACCGATGCCATAACTTTTGATTCCGTCCGGGGACAACATTAATGCTTCACGGTCATAATAACTTTGTAAACGTTTTTTCTTTGTTTCAAGAATAGTTTTACCATTCGTCATTATCGTTTACCTTTCTTTTTTTCGTAAATGTTTTCGTATTATCTTGTTGTTTTTTTGGTGTTTCGGAGATTCCTTTTAATTGTTTTTCAAGTATATCCATATCAGGGTTAACAATATATTTAGCCGCCAACGCATAATTCCGGCAATCGAGTGCTTCGTTTCGATTATGTCCTGCTAATTTTACCCATGCCCATTTTCTACCCTTGGCTGATTGTTTTTGAACTAACTGTTCAGATAGTAAACCATTAAAAAAAGCTCCATCATAACCAAGATTTTCGTTTCGTGGAAAATGACAATATTTCGGTCCCGGTTCTTGTACTTTTAAATTAGACATTATATTCGCTTTACCCGCATCAACGCCAATTGTATATAACCAGCATGTTATATTTTTATTATCGCGAATCGGTACTTTATTAGCAGGTGAAAGATACGGAATACCTTCATATTGTTTTCCTTTTATCGCGAAAACTTTTTTATTTAACCGTTCTCTGCACGCTTCATATACATCTTGGGTATGATTTCCGCCTGAATCGACACAAGTCATTGTAATTTTTATTTTTTTACCATTTTTAAATTCATATTCGTGGTCTATAACTTTATCAAGAGAAATCCAAACTTCTTTTTCGTTTGGTTTTCCCATAATAACACCTTTTTTAATACCCCAAGTTTCATTATATTTTCCATGTCCGACAACTTCATATTCAAGGCGGTCACCTTGCGTGTCGACGCCGCATGTCAAGAACAGTACACCTTCAGGAAGCTCTGCATTATATTCTTCTCTTCGAACTAATAAACCGCTTTCATCTTCGGCACTGCTTCTGTCTTCAAAAGTTTGTCCAAAAATTGTATTATATACAACCTGTAATTTTTTTACATCATCTTTACTTTGCAAAAATTTTAATACGATTGTTTTCCACGGCATCCACGGACTGGAAAAAGCATTAAGCCAAAAACTGCGAATACCGTGTTCATATGCGTTTGGATTTTCAGCAATCCATTTAACAGGCTGTTTCCGCATTATTTCTTCCGATGAAGCACCGCCGCATGACGGACATGCCCAGTAAACATTTTTTATTATAAAATCATCTTTTTTACTTTTTGTTTTAATTTTATCAAAATCGAATTTAATATCATCGAAAATAATGTTATGCCATTCACCGCATTCCGGGCATTGATAACACCAGTGTTCACATGTTCCTTCATAAAAAGCACTTTCAATTACGCTTGCACCTTTTATTGTCGGCGTTGAAACTTCAACCATTTTTGAATTATAAAACGTGGTTGTTCTTGCTGTAACCAATTCCCAAGGGTCACCTTCTGTCCCGGCACTCAAAGCCCAACGATCACGTTCATCACCAAAAACATATCTTGCCGGAGTTGATGCTAACCCTGCGGCAGAATTTGAACCTGTAATAGTCAACATTCCACCGGGGAATATTTTACGCAATATTGAATTATTAATACTGCGGCTCTTTATATCAGAAACTTTTTCTTTAAGTCTTTTGCAATCACGTATCATGGGTGCTATACGGCGTTTTGACAAATCTTCCCCTGTTGCTACGGTTGGCAAAACAAACATCATTGAACCCGGATCATTATCTATTACATAACCGATCATATTTAATATCATTTCGGTTTTTGCGACTTGCGAAGCTGCTACTAAAGTTATACGCCTTACTTTCGGATCAGTAAAAGCGTCCATAACTTCACGCAGATACGGAGTTCGTGACGTTTTCCACGGTCCTGCTTCCGCACTGTTTTCGGAAGATAAACGTCTGTATTTATCTGCCCATTGTGATACCGATAATTCTTCGGGTGCTTTAAAATATTTTACTGCTTTTGCTACAGATATATTTAAATTCTTAAGGTTTTTATTCATCTTCCTCATGGTTTAATGTCCAACCCTGACGTTCTCTTATACGTTTTTTATATTCATTCGGATCATATTTATATTCTGATAATTCATCTAAAATTTTATGAATTTCTATTTTTATCTTATTTGAAATTTCAGCAGTTGTTTTCAAGAGATCGGAAGAGCGTCGTGTAGGGAAAGA
>JGI994J12354_10005121_pt1 | contig 11415 bp, 12 predicted proteins | sample IntmicLarv3ML3BL_FD_12354 | JGI IMG/M metagenome (IMG submission 12354) | reverse complement strand
GAAGCCCTCCCCGCCGCAATGCGGGCACGCGAAGCCGTCCGGCAGCAGCTCGCCGAGTTCCTTGGAGAACCAGACGTTTGAGCCCTGCTCGCCGAACAGTTTTGATAGCTTTTCGATCGTTTCGGGAGTGCAGATGGGTTTGCCGCAGTCCGAGCAATAGAAAACAGGAATCGGGAGGCCCCAGTGGCGCTGGCGGGAAATGCACCAGTCGGCGCGCTCGCGAACCATGGAGGTCATGCGGTCGTGTCCCCAGGCGGGAATCCACTCGACCTCGTCGCATGCGGCGGCGGCCTCGTCCTTGAAAGCGTCGACAGAGCAGAACCACTGATCGGTCGCGCGGTACAGCACGGGGTTTTTGCAGCGCCAGCAGTGCGGATATTGGTGGTTTATGCGCTCGGAGGCGACAAGCCAGCCGCCCTCACGCAGATCCTCCGCGATGAGCTTGTTGGCCTTTTCGTAGTACATGCCGTCGTATTTTCCGGCCTCCGCGGTCATGTGACCGTGGTCGTCCACGGGGACGACGATGCCTATTTTCGTGCCCTTTTCGGCGTCGTATTTGCGGCAGATGTCGAAGTCCTCCATGCCGTGTCCGGGAGCTGTGTGGACACAGCCGGTTCCGGCCTCGAGCGTTACATGCGCTCCGAGGAGGACGAGGCTCTCGCGGTCATAGAGCGGGTGGCGCGCGCGCATGAATTCAAGCTCCGAGCCCTTTATCGAGAAAAGCTCCTCGAATCCGTCGATTCCCATCGCCTTGGCGAGGTTCGGCGCAAGCTCCTTTGAAATCACATAAACGTCGCCGTTCGGGGCTCTCATGAGCGAATATTCGATGTCCGGCCCGACGCAGATGGCGAGGTTGCCGGGAATCGTCCATGTCGTGGTCGTCCATATGACGAAATAGAGATTGGCAAGGTCGCAGTATTTTCCGAAAAGCCCCTTGTCGTCAACGACGGGGAATTTCACATATATTGAGTCGACAGCGTGGTCGGCGTATTCGATTTCGGCCTCGGCGAGCGCCGTCTCATCGTGCGCGCACCAGTAGACCGGCTTCTTGCCCTTGTAGGTATATCCCTTTTGATACATCTCGCCGAAAACTTTTACCTCCTCGGCCTCGAAGCGGGGCTCCATCGTGAGATAAGGTTTGAACCACTCGCCCAAAACGCCGAGCCGCATGAACTGCTCGCGCTGCAAATTGACAAAATTCGCGGCGAATTCGGCACATGCGTCGCGGAATTCGGGAATCGCCATGCTCTTTCTGTCGAGCTTATTCTGCTTGATTATGGCGCTCTCGATGGGCATTCCGTGGTTGTCCCAGCCGGGCACATATGGCGCCTGCCATCCGGACATGTTTTTATAGCGGACGATGAAGTCCTTTATACACTTATTTAAAACGGTTCCCATGTGGATGAGGCCGTTTGAAAACGGAGGACCGTCGTGCAGTATAAAACGGGGTTTTCCCGTGTTGCGTTCTACCATCCGGTGGTAGATATCAAGCTCGTCCCACTGCTTCAGCATATCCGGTTCGCGCTTTGGCAGACCCGCGCGCATCGGAAAATCAGTTTTCGGAAGGTTCAGTGTTGCGTTGTAATCGACCGACATATGTCTCTATTTCTCCTTACGGCTAATTATCTTTTTCGTAGTTTTCCCCAAAGCGCAGGTCATCAAACTTGAAGCCCGGGCGCGGGGAGGGCTCGTGTCCATCGAGCTCGCCTTTGAAATCGAAGAGCTTCGTGGGCTCCTCCGGAAAGTCATCTGCCGGGGGCATGTCGTCCATCTCCGCCTCGATATTGATATCAGGCGCGGACTCGTCCGATAAGCGGGCGACGGAATCCTCAATGCTCTTGACAGCGTCATCCAGCGCGAGCTCCTCGGTATCGGCGTAATATTCCTCAGGATACTCTTCGATGTATTCTTCGGGATATTCCTCCTGATATTCACCGGAATAATCGTCCGCGTATTCTTCATACGCCTCCGGCTCCGGCTCGGGAAGATCGAACTTCATATCGCCCAGAGCATCGAGAAAATCTAGCTGCTTTGTGCATATTATGCGCATTTTCTCGAGGAACTGCGCGGAGGCGCGTTTTGCCTCGACAAGACGGGCTTCCTCGTCCGCAAGCTCTCTCTTGACATTTTCAAAACCGCTTCGGCCTGCGCGTTTGCCTCGGAGACCATGGCCTCGCTCTTCGCTGTGGCCTCCGCCGTGATTTCGGCTGATATTTTCTGCGCGCTCAAAAGCGCCAGGCGCATTGCGTCGTCCGTCACGCGATATTCCTCAATTTTCTCGGCGAGAATCTTGAGCTTGCTTTTCAGGACGGCGTTTTCCTTATGTGTGGCGGCCCACTCGGCGGAAACCTCGTCGAGAAACTGATGCACGGAGGCCATGTCATATCCGCCAAAAACCGCTTTTTCGAAAGCTCTTTCCCTAACATCCTGAGGAGTCATAATCTTCACCTAACCCTTTCACTATCGATGCTCCGGTCAAAAGTCCGGACAAAGACTTAGAATCTGTATTCACAGCACGCGCCGTTTTTTGCCGGTCGTTTGCCGCCCGTGCCGCGTTACGTTTTCCTGCAAACCAACAAGGTTTGCAGGAAAAANGCGCCTTGNCCGAGGCACAAATGCCTCGGCAATCCACCAACGTTTAGNCGGGAATACAGGTTTCTATAAGTAAAGCCCGTTATTTTCCAGTTCGTCGATTAAATCGCCCATTATATCTACNTTATAGGGCGTTATTATATATGTGCTCACGGCGATCCGCTTGATCTGTCCATTGTAGGCATAGGCCACGCCGGAGAGGAAGTCGATCAGGCGGCGGGCAATTTCCTTTTGCGTTTTCTCAAGGTTCATGACGACGGTGCGCTTGTCCCTGAGATTATCGGCAATCTCCGCGGCGGACTCGAACTGCTCAGGCTTCACAAGGACGACCTGAAGCTGCGCCGTCGCGTGGATGTTGACTACCTTGTCACTGCCGCTCGCGGCGGACGGAACGCGGGGGGGCGTGCCGGGAACGGGGCGGCCCGCAAACTCCGAATATGCGGAGGAGGCCGACGGCGTCCGCGGCGCGGGCGTAATCTGAGGCTCCTGAGGAACAGCGGCGGCGTGGGGAAAGGTGCTCTCCTCGTAAGCTTCGTCTTCGTCCTCGTCTTCGGGGAACGGTCGTGTAAGCTCTTTTAATTTATCGAGAAAACCCATAAGATAAAAAGTCCTTTCTGTGTATTCAAGACCACATGGCGGATATCAGAGGCGCAACTTATCTGGCACCGAATATCGCGGTTCCGACCCGGACCATATTCGCGCCTTCCAAAATGGCGTCCGTGAAATCGCCGCTCATACCCATGGACAACCAGTCCATTGATACATTATCATATTTTTTTGTACTGATGTCAACAAAAAGCTCGCGCATGGCGGCAAAATGGATGCGATTCCCCCCCATTTTTTCGGAAATCGGGGGTATTGTCATGAGGCCGCGAACGCAAACGCCCTCTAAAACACCGACCTCCTCAAGAACGGGCGGCAGCTCGTCCTTCGAAAATCCGTGCTTCGTGGCCTCCGCGCCTATATTGACCTCGAGCAGGACATCCTGTGTTATTCCGAGCCGCGCCGCCTGCGCGGCGATGGCACGGATAAGCTCCGCCGAGTCGGCGGATTGGATGAGGCTCGCTATTCCGACGACCTTCTGCACCTTGTTTTTTTGCAGATGACCGATGAAATGAAGCCTCGCGCCCTCATATGCCAGCGCGGCATTCTTTTCCGTGAGCTCCTGCACCCTGTTTTCGCCCACATGCCGTATGCCCGCGAGGATGGCCTCGCGGACGCGTTCGGGCGGATTCGTTTTTGAGGCCGCGACGAGCGCGATATCGGAGCCCGTCCGACCTGCGGCCCGTGCGGCGGCGTCTATGTCCGAAAAGAGTCTCCGGACACGCTCGATGATGTCCATGCCTTCTATCTCACCACCTTGCCGTCATACAAATCCCTGCCGTTGACGATGACAATATTCCCCGGCCGGAGGGCATAGGCCGGCGGATTTTGCTTTTCCTCCTCGGTGAAATCGTTCTCCACGAGGGCGAAGCTCTCCGAGCTGTATACAATCTTGACCTTTCGGCGTTCGGCCTGCTGGCCCGTAAGCGTGTAGAGGTATACCGTCCCATTCTCATTGACATATAGCGCCGGGTTCGGCACCCTCATGCCCGAGTGTTCGGCGTATATGACCTCCGCTGCGACCTCGCGCATGGCGAGCGTCTCGACCAAGGCCTCGCCGCACTCGAAGATAACGACGCATTCCCCGTCCACGGCGGCACCGACACTCACGACCTTCGCTTTCAGCGGAGTTGAATAATACCTCCCGAATTCTATGACGGCAGTGCCGGAGGTGTTCGCGGGGGGATTTAGCCTCGCCGCGGATTCCGCATCCATTACGCAGATGAAGTGCCAGCTCGAGGAGGTGACGATTTTTCCGATGGAGGAGGAGGATGGCTCGACGCGCAGCTCCATGGCGTGCCGCAGCTCGTCGGGTGTGAAATACCGCATATTTTGATATGTCAGATGCTCATAGCCGTCCACGATGTTGGTATATATCCCGGACTCGGGCGCGAGAACCGGCACTGTGTCCACATCTCCGGCGGAGACGAGCCTGTTGAGCTCGCCCTGCAGGGTCGCCAAGTCCGCCTCCGTGACGGTCTCCCCGCCGTTGTTGAAAACGAGGGAGCGCAGACGCAGGCTGTGGCTGTCCAGCTCGCTCAGATCATGCCGCGAAACGGCGGAGGTGAGGTCATAGAGCGCGGCGCGAACCGCCGTGTCCCGAACGGTTATATCCTCGGCGGAGCTCATTGCGCCGAGCAGTGTCCGGACGCGCATAATTTCCAGCTCCAGCTCGCGGATGCGCCCCGCGCGGAGCATGGCCGCGGAGCTGCCGTATGACACCGCGACAGGCGCGCCCTTGGCAACGCGCAGGCCGTCGAGGGCGGAGACATTGATGTTGCTTTTGTAGGTTTCGAGGATAATCTCCCCGCGGACGGCTATGCCATAGGCGGAGGCGGATTCCTGAACCGTTGTGCCGACAACCTCGGCTGTCTGGAGCGGACTGCGGATAGCCCGCACGAGGTATATCCCCAGATAGCAGAGGAGCGCCGCGAACAGCAGGAGCGCCGTTACTTTCATTATTCTGTCTGTTTGTTTCATAGGCCCTCTGCGCGCCCGGGTGCCGGGATGGAATTCCGGGCTATGTATTTTCGTCTCTCAAGGCGAGGGGCTTTGACGGGATTATCGTCGAGATCGCGTGCTTGTAGATCATCTGCTGCCTGCCGTCCGAGTCCAGAACGACGGTGAAGTTGTCGAACCCGCGCACGACTCCCTTCAGTTGAAAGCCGTTCATTAAAAAGACTGTGAGCGGCAAGCCCGACCTCCTTGCCTGATTGAGGAAGGTATCCTGTAAATTCTGTGTTTTCTGCATATCTTCGGCTCCCTTTCCGGGACGGCCGCCTCTGTGCTCGAATATATTCCGATATTTTATCACAAAGAGCCGACCCATATGAATAGTAATTTTGCACAAAAGCGGCAATTTCCGAATTAATGTTGATTCGCCGCGTCTGCGCCGGAGACTATTCTATATCGGGAGTGTGATATATTCCGTCGAATTCCGTCGGGCGAAATCAAAATCTGGGACAGTATCCCAGCGTATCCAATGGATATCGGAGCGGCGGCGAAGCCATGTGAGTTGCCGTTTTGCGTAGTTGCGGGTACCTTGCTTTATCCGCCGCACGGCCTCCTCAAGGGAGATTTCCCCATCAAGAGAGAGCGCGATCTCCTTGTATCCTATGGCCTGCATGGCGGTGGAATCGCGGCCCGGCCCATCTGCCATGAGCGAGCGGACCTCGTCGACAAGACCGCGTTCGAGCATGGTATCAACGCGGCTGTCAAGCCGGGAATATAGGTCTGCCCTGTTCTTGAAGTCGAGGGCGATCGTCCGCGCGCGGAAACGGGGAGGCAGAGCCCTTGTCTCCGCATCATGCTGTGTGATTGTTTTTCCTGTCAGCTCAAAAATTTCCAGGGCGCGGACAATGCGCCGCCTGTCTGCCGGAGAGAGTATCGCGGCGCGTTCCGGGTCGATTAGGCGGAGCCGCCGGAGCATTTCATCTCCGCCCTGCGCGTCATATTCGGCACCGAGCTCAGCGCGGCGCCGGAGCTCCCCGTCCACGCCGGAAAAAGTCCGTCCGCTGACGAGGGAATCGATATACAGCCCGGTGCCTCCGACGATGATGGGCAGAGCTCCGCGGGCGAGAATGCTGCGGATTGCCTCCGCCGCGTCCTCCACGTACCGAGCCACTGAATACTGCTCGCGCGGGTCAACGAAATCGAGCATGTGGTGCGGAATTCCGCCCTGCTCCCCGGGGGTGGGCTTTGCGGTTCCGATGTCCAGTCCCCTGTATATCTGCATGGAGTCCGCGGAGACGATCTCACCGCCCAGCTCCCGCGCCAAAACGACGCCGAGCTCCGTTTTACCCGTCCCGGTCGGCCCTGTTATCACTGCCACAAGTGGTACGTCTTCCAACTTAAAGCCCCCCTTTCTTTGTTTACAAATAGTTTCTTTTCATCCGCTTTTCTATGTGATACAATTGCACGCAGAACATTTTTCGTGCTTATTATAATTTTTACGCCTATTATTAAAGGATATTGGTATTTAAAAATGAAAGTGAAAATTTCGTGCGACAGCACATCAGATCTATCCCCCGAGCTTATCCGGGAGTATGATATCGGGATAACCCCGCTTGTCATCATAAAAGGATCGGAAAACTTTCGGGACGGATTGGACATCACGCCGCAGGATATTTTTGACTATGTCGAGAGCGGGCGCGGCTCGTGTGTCACGGGCTCGGTGAATGTTGAGGAATATGCCGGTCACTTCCGCGAATATCTAAAGGAATATGATGCCGTCGTCCACATCAACATTTCAAGCGGCTTTTCCGCCTGCCACCAGACGGCGACCATCGCGGCGTCGGAGGTCGGCAATGTCTGCACCGTCGACTCCCGAAGCCTTTCGACAGGCAGCGGACTTCTCGTTTTGGACGGAGCCCTGCTCGCGCGCGAGGGTCTCTCCGCGCCGGAAATAAAGGCGGAGCTGGAGCGGCGCGCGGAGCTCGTGGAGGCGAGCTTTGTCATAGACACGCTGAAATATCTCCACCGCGGCGGACGCTGCTCCGCCCTGACCGCGCTCGGCGCGAATATGCTGAAGCTCAAGCCCTGCATCGAGGTTAAGAACGGAAAAATGGACGTCGGCAAAAAATATCGGGGCAATCTCGCGAAATGTGTCGCGAGCTACATCAGGGATAAGCTGCAGGGACGCGACGATATTGATTACCGCCGCATTTTTATTACGCATTCGCCGATTTCCGATGAGATAATCGCGGAGGTGCGGCGCATCATTGAGGAAACCGGCCCGTTTGGGGAGGTCTATGACACAACGGCGGGCTGCACCATCTCCAACCACTGCGGCCCCGGAACCCTTGGCATCATGTTCTTCCGCAAGGGATGATTTGCGAGGCCAAATCGGAATTTGATTGTTTATATCCGCCCCCGGGCGGGGACGCTTTTCAGGACGCGCTTTCAGCGGGACATACTTTTCTGACGTGCAGAAAAGTATGCAAAAGACACGCCAGAGAGAGGGGCGGCTCTGTAAGAGCCCCTCTCTCTGGACTCTCTCCCCGCAAGATTATAGAGGCAGCTTTGATTTATAACCCGTTCTGTATCGTGACGGCCTAAATTATAATACGCCCTGCTGTCTTTTCCGGCTGGCGCCTCATGCGGTGGGTGTTGAAGATATGTCACCGTCAAATTCCGATCTATATAAAACATTTATGATTTGTTCGAATAAACTGTGTTGAAAGCGATCCCATCCCCTATCTGCGAACTCAACGCGCCTTTTACGATTTGCTCCCAAGTAGCATCCTTGTCATTGACAAGAATATAGCGAATACCCACTGAATCTTCAAACCTTTTGAGATACTTGTATTCACGCGTGTACTCTTGTTCTTCTTCCACCCAATACATCTTATATATGCTTCCGTCAAATGATAAATCCTGGATATAGAATCCCGGATAATCGTCCTTTATCTCTTCATACTGTTCATGCTTCGGCGTTATGCCTTGACCTTCCAACGTATAATAGAACATCAATCTTATCTCGCAGGGATTACCGCTCTCCGCTTCGGCGACGAATTCGTCCCAAACGGCTTGTCCCGCCGTGATATCATAATCTTCGTAAACGACAAGCCCGTCATTTTTCGCATCCTCCAACGAGGAACCTTGTGGAATTTCATCATATGGAACACGCTCTATGCTTGTGCCGCAAGAAGATAGCAGGAGCAAGCACGTTACAATTATCAGCAATTTTTTCATTTTCAACTCTCCTATGCCCTCCGATTTGTCCGTGTCTAAAATGCAGATATAGGGAAATCATCTCCCAAAGTGCCTGTCCAGCTCTTTCTTTGAGAGCGTCAGCGCGACGGGGCGGCCATGCGGGCAATATTTCACCTCGCCGGCGAGAACGCGGGCGGCGAGCGCGCGGTTTTCCATGGGGTCGCTGGATTTTCCCGCCTTTATCGCGGCTTTGCAGGCGATCGTATAGAGCACGCCGTCCATGAGGCCCTCCGGGCTTCCTCCGCCGGAAATTATCCCGCAGATATCCTCGAGCATCGCGCGCGCATCCTCTGCCGCCATGTCCGCCGGAACGGCGCGGATGATAACGGAGCTTTCCCCGAATTCCTCTATCACAATGCCGAGCTTCTCAAGGAGCGCGGCGTTTTTCATAAGCTCCTCGGCCTCGCCGTTCGGCGGCGTGAGGGTCGCGGGGGTGATGAGCGACTGAGGCATCGGGCTGTGTCTGTCGGATTTCAGGCGGTCGAAAATGATTCTCTCATGCGCCGCGTGCTTGTCAATTAGGACAATTTCGCCCTCCCGCTCCGCGATTATGTAGGTTCCGAGAGCCTCCCCCGCGAGGCGGAATTCGGGCTCCGCCGTATCAGCCGAAAAAAGCGGGGCGGCGGGGACGGACGGCTCTGACGGAAACTCGATCTTCACCTGAATATTTGGCTGCGCCTGATATACGGCGGCGGGTTCCCTGACAAACAGGGGCTTTTTGATATCATTCTGTTCGTCGTCCGCCAAAGGTGCCCTTTGCGGCTCGCGCGGCAGCGTAGGGTCATAGACCGGCGGAGCATAGGACGGCGCGGAGGGACGCGGAGGCGGAGCGGCTTCGGCAGCCCTCGTCTGAGGCGCGGCGGCGGCTTTTTCAACGACCCTCGACAGAGGAAACTCCGGTGGGCGGGTCGTTCCCTCCAGGGCGGAGCGAGAGGCGGAGTAGACGGCGTCGAAAACGGCGCGCTCGTCTGAGAATTTGACCTCGGCCTTTGTCGGGTGGACATTGACGTCCACGAGCGCCGGGGAAATTTCGATATATAATACGCATTGCGGATATCTGCCCGCGGGCAGGTTGTTTTTATATGGTCCCTCCACGGCGGCTTGAAGCCTCGGCGATTTGACGGCGCGGCCGTTTATGAAAAAATACTGCGCCGCGCGGTTTCCGCGCCCGTGCGCCGGAGATGAAACAAAGCCGGAAACAGCGATGCTCCCGGCCGAGGAAGCCTCCAGCATTCCGGAGGCGAAATCGCGCCCGAAGAGCGCGTAAATACAGGAGACGGCGCGGCCGTCCCCGGGAGTGAAAAACTCCTCGTCGCCGTCCTTTATGAAGCGTACGGAGATATCGGGCCGACCGAGCGCGACACGAAGAGCGGAGGCGAGGGCGGCGGAGGCCTCCGCGCGGTCAGATTTCAGGAATTTCAGGCGGGCGGGTGTATTGAAAAACAGGTCGCGCACAATGATGGTCGTCCCCTCGGGGCATCCGGCCTCGCCCATTTCCTGAATATCGCCCCGGTCAAGCGTGACGCGCGTTCCCGACGGCGCGCCGCACTCGCGCGTGAGCAGCTCGATGCGCGAGACGGAGGCGATGGCCGCGAGAGCCTCGCCGCGGAAGCCGAGCGAAAAAATCGCCTCAAGCCCCGCCGCGTCCTGCAGCTTGCTCGTCGCGTGGCGCAGGAATGCGGTTCCGGCGTCCGAGGGGGACATGCCGCAGCCGTCGTCCGTGACGCGGATATAGGGTATCCCGCCGGAGCGGATTTCGACGGTTATGTTCTTCGCGCCCGCGTCGATTGAGTTTTCAAGAAGCTCCTTGACCGCCGAGGCGGGCCGCTCCACGACCTCGCCCGCGGCGATGAGGTCGGCGACATGCGGCGGGAGCAGGTTTATAATTGACATGTTGTCCTCCGTGTCGGAAATTGTGTTGAGTGTATATGGTGAATTGGAATTTATCGAGGTGATAATTGCGCTTCCTGCATGTTTCTACACAACGGAACGCCCTGCAATTTCTACGATACTTCCGGAAATCGCCGCGGCAATTATGCTGATAACAAGGCCTTTACCGGCACCCTTGATATGGTGAAGCGGGTTTTTATATTCCGCCGTCATATCTTCGGTGCCGGGGATTATTACCTTTTTGCTGTGGGCAAAAACAATGAGGTCAAAAATAACAAGGTCGTAGATGTTTACCGCCATAAATAAAACGAATACATGAATAAATACCGGAATAAAGGTCGTCTTTCCGGAAACGAACGCAAGGAGGCCCGCTGCGGCTGTGGCAACAAGCGCCCCTGTGATTTTACGCATAACGTTCTTTTTCTTTGTGGATTTCAGAACGTCATTATACTGCGGCAAACGCTCTACTCTCGCTCGAATGGCGGGCGGATAAGAAGTTATCTGCGAGAGCGGGTTTTTGAAGAGCGGCGGCAGTATTAAGAAAGTGAAAATCACACATAGTGCTGCGCATTGTATTAAAAGCGCCATGCTGTAATATCCTCTCGTCTCCGAAAATCATAGCGAATAACAAGCTTCAATAAACCAACTGTGGCTTCAAAAATTTGCCTTGCCGGACGAAAAAATGTCTCGCCCTTGGGCATTCCGCCGGTTTGAAAACGCGCCCTAAAGCAGCGCGAAACCGGAGCTCTCGATGAGAGATTTCATTTGGCACAGGCAGAAAGGGTGCCCCGCCGGATCAAGCATGACCCGCCAATCCTCGGAAAACTGCGCCGGGGCAAGCGTCGCCCCGCAGCGGAGCGCGTGCTGAACGGATTTCTCCAAATCGTCAACAGCGAAGTCGAGATGCGCCATTTGCTGCTGGGCCCCCGCCTCTTCCGGCCAGACGGGCGGGATATACTCGGAATTTCTCTGAAATGTCAGTCCCGGATACGTCCCCTGCTGCACTCCGGGAGCACCCGCGACCGCATATTCGTCGTCGGAAAACACGACCTCCCAGCCGAGCAGCTCCGCATAGAATTTTGCCAGCTCGTGCGGGTGCGGGCAATCTATCGTGAA
>JGI994J12354_10005120_pt1 | contig 11416 bp, 11 predicted proteins | sample IntmicLarv3ML3BL_FD_12354 | JGI IMG/M metagenome (IMG submission 12354) | reverse complement strand
GGAAATACGGCAAAAGCAATATTAGATAAATACGAAGATCTTCACCCGTTAACGGATTCAATTTCAAAATATGCTTTTGACGGAGAGCCCGGAGATGAAATTCCGGATGACCCCGAGATTCCCGACGTTCCCGAGCCGGGAGAAAACGGCAAGACCGCCGGAACGACCGTTTCAATGACAACAAACATTTTGCAATCTGTTTCGGTTTCATTCTCTATCGACTCATTGGACTTCGGCGATTTGGCCGCCGGACAGACAAGCGCGCCCAAAGAGATGAGAATTACAAACAGCGGCAGCTGTGATGTTATTGTGACCGCGGAAGTCACCGACTCTTCTGACGAACTCTATAAGAGAGGAATTTGGATTGATGATGATTTCTGGCCGGACTTTGAGAAAACCGTTCAAAAAGACAGAACCGTCACTTCTGAAATCGTATTGAAAGTACCTGCCGACTACGTCAGCACCGGAAATATTGACGGAACATTAATTTTGTGGGTCGAAGCCTGCTGATTTAAAAAAAGGATAAAAAGAAAGAACAAAAACAAGAACAAAAATAAAACAAAGCGCAATGAAATAAAAGAAAGTCAAACCGTCTTTTTTGAAAAGACGGTTCTATTTTTTATCAGTTTTATTTACGGCTGAATAACATTATAAATTCCGCCGTTAACAAAAGAATATGACCCGTCTGTTCGATACGATCCGTTTGCGTATATCAAATATTCATTCCCTTGTTTGAAATCCCAGGGTGACGGCGGACCGGCATGATAAATGACAAATCCATTTACTTCGCCTCCCTCTAAACGAATGACCGCTTCTGTTCCGGAAGTTCCTTTTATCGGGTCAACAATGACAAAAACAAGGTCCGAATAAATGGATTCGCCGTCCCAAAACGCCTCATGCGGCATATCAGGAGGAATTTGATCGGGTGTAGACCAATTTGAAGAAAATCCTTTGAATGTACCGTAAAAAGCCAAATCGGAATTTTGATCCAATTTGTTTGCAGGGAGAGGAGAATCCATTGATGAATTCGATTGAATGTAATTGCTGTAATTCTCAGGGATCGGAACATTCATTCTGTCGGGTTGGAATTCGGAAATATTTTTACCGAGAGGATTAAAACCGCCGGTAGAATCGTCAACGCATCCGGCGCCAACTATAAAAAGACAAATCAAAACAAAACTCAGAGCAAAAAAACTTTTTTTCATTGTTATCCCTCTAAAAATTAAATCGTTTTTAATTTCGGGTCGTCATCAATAAACAAAACATCAGCTTTGTCGCCGATTTCTTTTTTCAGCCGCCCCGCCAAAACTTTCATACCCGGATTTTCGGTGGCGTAATGTCCGGCGTCAATCACCGTCATCTCGCCGCGCTCGCGAAGAACATCGCTGTGTTTCATTTCAGAAGACAGGAACGCGTCAACCTGATGTTCCTGAGCGATCAAAAGTGCGTGACGGTTCAAGCAGCTGCCGCCGCAAATCATAATTTTTTGAATCGTATTGCTGCCGGCATATGTCAGCGGCGCATTCAATTTTTCTGACACGGATTTCGCAAAATCATCGGCTGCAATCGGCTCAATTGTTCCGATAATTCCGAAATCGGTTTTGACGCGGTCTTTTAGATTGAAAATATCTGCGAGAACCGTATTGATGCCGCCGTCAGCGTTGTCGTAATTCGTATGCATGGCATAAACGGAAATATTATTGTCAAATATAATTCTCAGCTTTTTGGAAAGCGATTCCGGAATTTTTGTAATCGGATGGAAAAGAGGCGTGTGGTGGCAGATTAAAAGGTCGGCTCCAAACGCGGCCGCTTTTAAAAGCACATCTTCCGTGACATCTAAAGAAACGGCGATTTTTTGAATGTTTCTNTTTTTTTCATAGAGCAAATCAATAATTAAACCGATGCGCCCGCTATCAAAATCATTCGCAATTTCAGGCGGCGCGATTTGCTCTAAAAGTCGAATTAAGTCGGTTTGCTTCATAAACAAAAAAATGTCTGCATCCTTTAAATAGAAGACGACAATTATTCATGCAAACACCCTTTTACATTTAATCATTTTATTATTTTATTTAACGAAAAAGAGAAAAATTATGGCACCCCCAATCGTTCCGAAAAAGCCCAAACACGGCGTAAAAAGGAAACAAAATTTGGCGAAATTAAAAACCCGCGAAAAAGCAAAAGCCGTTGAAAAGATTGAAAAGAAAAATGCAGCGGTCACTTTTGAAGTCGTATTCGTCGGCCGTTCCAATGTCGGCAAATCCACGCTTTTGAATAAGCTGACGGGCGAGCATGTCCGAACCGGAAAAAGACCGGGCGTCACATTAAAGCCGACACACCTTTACTTTGACGATTTTTTGATTACCGATATGCCCGGCTTTGGTTTTATGTCAGGCGTTACAAAAGAGAAAGCGGATGAGGTAAAAGACGGCATTGTTCAGTATATCGAAGGACAAGCCGATCGAATTTACATTGCCGTTCAAGTGATTGATGGTCCCGCTTTTGTCGAAATTACGGAACGTTGGGATTCAAGAGATGAAATTCCGATTGATATCGAACTCCATGAATTCATAAAAGAAATGGACATCATTCCGATTATTGCCGTCAATAAAATGGACCGCGTTAAAGAAACGGAAGCAGATGACATGCTGAATCGGATTACGGAAATTTTCGGCTATGACGGTGAATGGAAAGAAAGCGAACTGAGGCTTGCGCCCGTCAGCGCCCGCGGCGGCGATATTCGATCATTGGTGTCTCAGATGAAAAACGAATTCCATAAAATGAAAAGAGACGACCTGTTTAAACATTTGAAGTGAGGGAAAAAATGACGGACATATTAGAGATTGCCGAAAAAATTGTTGCGGAAGGACCGATTTGTGACCACTGTCTCGGCCGCCAATTTGCAAAATTGTCAACCGGACTCGGCAATAACGAACGCGGAAGCGCCGTAAAGCTGGCAGCAGCAATGGATGCCGACCGCCGTTTTAAAGATGAAAATGACGATGCTTTGTTAAGAAGTATAAGCCTTTCAAGCACCCACGCTCAAAAAACGATGGAAAAGGAAGGATTGGCAGAAAAATCAACCGATGCCGACGGAGGAAACGGCAGAAAAGAGCCGGTCTGCTGGGTCTGCTTAGATATTTTTAAGAATTTAGATTATTGGGCGGACATGGCCATTGAAAAGCTGAAAGGCATCGAATATGAAACAATTGAAAAGCTGAAAGGTATCGAATATGAAACATTCCTTGCCGGTACAAAATTAAGCGGGCTCCTCAGCGAAAATGAAGAAATTTTATGGGAGCAGGCCGGAACGGCATACGCCGAGCCCTTGAAAAGCGAATTGAACCGCGAAATCGGAAAAATAATCGCACAGAAAACAGGCAAGCTGACGGCATTTTCAAATCCGGACATTATGATTACATTTGACATCGCTCAAAAAGATGTCAAAATTGATATCCGTTCCATTTACATATACGGCCGCTACCAAAAAAAGATCAGAGGGATTCCGCAGACAAAATGGCCGTGCCGAGACTGCGGCGGCCGCGGCTGCGACAAATGTAGCGGAACGGGAAAGCAATACAAAGAATCCGTCGGCGAACTTGCCGGCTACCCGCTTTGGAAAGCTGCCGAATCCGAGGACATTGTCTTCCACGGCGCCGGCAGAGAAGATATTGACGCGCTGATGCTCGGTACCGGACGGCCGTTTGTGCTGGAAGCCAAAGCGCCTCTGAAAAGAAAGATTGATTTGGAGCAGCTGGAAAAAGACATCAACGCCTATGCGGAAGGCAAAGTGGAAGTGTCAAAACTGTCCGCCTGCGGCAAAGATATGGTGGAAAAGTTAAAAACCGAAAAAGCGCAGAAAACATACCGTTTAAAAATCAGATTTGAAGCGCCCGTCACTGCCGACGGCCTGACCGCCGTCTTAAAAGAATTGGAAGGGCAAGAGATTAACCAAAACACGCCCAACCGTGTCATGCATCGAAGAGCGGATTTGTGCCGAAACCGCACAGTTCATACGGCGGAATTAGAGCGATCCGAAACGGAAGGCACTTTTGAAGTCGCTTGGGTCAAAATTTTGTGCGACGGCGGACTTTATGTCAAAGAACTCACCTCAAGCGACGAAGGACGAACCGTTCCGAGTATTGCCGGCCTTTTAGGAATCGGCGCGAAAGTCGAAGAATTGGATGTCATTCATGTCGATATTGCCGATGCCGAATAATTTGAAATGAGCATAATAAAAAAAAGCGGAAAAAGCAAATTAAACGGATATATTTATTAAGGTTGGATATCTATTTTGATTCCTTTCCCATCAATAAACTTAATATATCAAAATAATTATTCATGGCTAAAGTTATTCATTAACGAAGTGTGAAAATAATTGTTTTTTATAAATAAGCAAAACAGCAGAAAACGATTCAAAATCAACTGCATAATCCGCTTCGGCTAAAGAAACGGCAGATGTCGGAAAAAACCGATAATGTCATCATTAAAAAATAAACATCGAGACGATCATCATCAAAAAGATGAATAATCCGCATCGATCCATTATCGCTTGATTTAAGCGGTAAATTACATTCACCCCATTATTCAATGACACGCTTTACGTCATAAATTAAGGAGAATTAAAAATGTCATCAAAATCAGCAGGCGAAAGACGCTGCACAAGATATAAATTAAAAAACTCGATTCGCGAAAGAGGCACATCTGCGCCGAGCAGAGCCATTCAGGAATTTGAAGACGGTCAAATGGTCCACATCGACATTGACGCAAGCCTTCAAAAAGGACACCCCAACCCGAAATTCCAAGGAAGCACGGGAAAAGTTCTCGGTCAGAGAGGCCGTGCCTATGTTTTAAGTGTCAGAGACGGAAAATCAATGAAAGAAGTCATTGCTCTCCCGCAGCACTTAAAACCGCAGAAATATAATTAAAAAAATTGTAAAACGGACCTTAATTTTATAATTAAAGTCCCTTCTTTTTTTGTTTATTATCTTTTTTGTATCGAATCTGAAAAAAGATTAAAAAGGCTTCAGAAAGTGTTTTGAAATGATTGTCAAAGAAGTTCTCGGTGAAGAACCCCTCACCCTTGCGGAAGTTAAAGAAATGCTCATCCAAATTATGGAAGAGAGACGTGAAGAAAGTGATGAAGAGCAAGTGTATGAGTTCAGAAAAGCTTTGAATCACGCAGAAATTTTTGCAAAATTAAGCGCAGCCGACGCAAAAAAGATGGTTGCCGAATTAATGGAATTTGAAAAGATGAGACCGGTCATCGCCGTCAGGATCACGGATATTTTACCGCAGTCCAGAGATGAATTAAGGGCTATCTATTCAAAAGAAAAATTTACATTAAAAGATGAAGAATTAGACGCGCTGTTAGACATCGTCAAAAAGTATGCATAAGCCGAAAATATAAATCGGCAAAGCATATCTGATTTTAATTTTATACTTATTTTTACCGCATAAAATCGGCGGACGATTTTTTTCGGATGAAACGGGAATATTTTATATTGAATCATTTTATTGTTTATAAGAACAGAAAAGATTAATCAATCCGAGAAAAAGGAAGGGACAAAAATGAAGAGTAATGATTGGCCGGAAAGCGGCGATTATGTTGTTTGTAATGTCACGAATGTGACGGATTTCGGCGCTTATGTCGAACTGGAAGAATACAAAAGCAAAGAAGGATTTATTCACATTTCCGAAATCAAAGCCGGTTGGGTCAAATACGTCCGCGATTATATCCGCGAAGGGCAAAAGGTTGTTTGTAAAGTTTTAAACATTGACAGAACCCGCGGTCACATTGATTTGTCATTAAAAGATGTCAACGAGCATCAGAAACGAACAAAAGTTCAGCTTTGGAAGAACGAGCAAAAAGCGGAAAAATGGCTTTTGATTGCGGCAGAAACCGTCGGTCTCGGCGAAAAAGATGTGGAAACCCTGTATTATGAATTTGCCGCCGAATTCGGCAGCGCATATTCCGCTTTTGAAGATGCGGCCATATCGGGAGAAGCAATATTTAAAAATGTGTCCGTTGACCCGAAAATGGCGGCCGCCATCGTCAATGTTGCGCGTGAAAACATAAAAGACGCATTTGTCGAAATTGCCGGATATATTGATTTAACAACAAATGCGCCGGAAGGCATTGAACTGATAAGAGACGCGTTGGAAGCCGCTGTCACTTCAATTGATGATGAAGAAGTCCGTTTGGAAGTGACGTATGTCGGATCCCCGAGATACAGAATTAAAGTTGTCGCACCCGATTATAAAAAAGCAGAAGCTGTTTTGAAAAAGGCATCTTCCGCCTCCATTAAATCGATTACGGAAAGCGGCGGAGAAGGCGTATTCAACCGTCATATTGAAGCAAAATCATAAATCCGGTTGTGATTTTTTTTGGGAAAACAGATTAAAAAATGCAAAGAATGCGGAGAATACACCCTTCGTGAAAACTGCAAAAAATGCGGCGGGCTTTGCATAAGCCCTAAACCGGCATCTTATTCCCGAGAAGACAAATACGGGAAATATCGGCGAATGTATCGCTTATCATAAATGTTGTTTTTCGAAAAATAATCTGCAAAAAATTACAAAAACACGGCCTCAACGGAGGATTCCAAATGGATGACAAAATAATATACCACATCAGTGAAGAAGCTGAAGAGTTAAAAGATCCGATTATGATTGTCGGACTGCCGGGTGTCGGCCATGTCGGAAAATTTGTTGCCGACCATTTGACGGAATCCCTTAAAGCCGAAAAAATTGCAGAAATATATTCAAGTCACTTTCCGCCTCAGGTGATTGTCGGCGAAGACAATACCGTTTCTCTTGTCGGAAACCGTCTGTATTTGGCGAGAATGGAAAAATCGGATTTGCTGATTTTGGCGGGAGATTCTCAGAGCAATGATCCTGCCGGTCATTACGATTTATGTGAAATTTATATGGAGTTTGCCGCCCGCTTTAAAGTTGGCAGGATTTACACACTCGGCGGATATCCGACAGGCATCCCGAATGCCGAAAATTATGTTATCGGCGCCGTCAACAATATCGATATGATTGACGCATTAAAAGAGAAGGGAATCAAATTTAATCCGTCAGAGCCGCCCGGCGGAATTGTCGGGGCTTCCGGACTCATTTTGGCATTTGCAAAATTCAGAAATATTAATGCGGCCTGCTTAATGGGAACAACGGCCGGCTACATTGCCGATCCTCAAAGTTCCAAAGTTTTGCTGGAAAGATTGTGCGACATCCTGGAAATTGAAGTTGATGCTGCGGAATTGGATGAAAAAATCAAAAACATGGAACAGATTGTTGAAAAGATCAAAGATTCCGTTACCGGCGAAGAGTATGAAAAATACGGTGAGTCGTCTGAGAATGAAGAGGATTTGAATTATTTCGGCTGATAAAGTTTTCATTTTTCTATTTTATTATTTTTTAAATTTGAACAGAATTTTAAAGATTTTTCGATAAAAGGAAGGAAACAAATGACGCTTTTCGGTACAAACGGCGTTCGCGGAATCGTAAATGAAGAATTAACGCCCGAACTTGCTTTGAAACTGGCCAAAAGCTTGGTCACTTTTCTTTTCGACGAAAAACAAAAATTGAATGAATCAGGTACCGTCAGGATTGCCATCGGAACCGATACGAGAATATCGGGAATTATGTTTAAAAGCGCCGTGATTTCCGGCGCGTTGGCCGCCGGCGCGGCTGTGACAGATGTCGGAATCATACCGACGCCTGCCCTCCAATATCATATTAAAAATAATCAGGCGGTTGACGCCGGAATTATTATTACGGCTTCCCACAACCCGCGGGAATACAACGGCATAAAAATAATTGCCGGAGACGGAACGGAGTTTTCGCGGGAAGGTGAAAAACGCGTGGAAGAAATTTTGAATTCCGGGAAGTTTATTTCTGCCGAGTGGTCAAAAACCGGCAATATTCATTTTGAATCCGGCTGCAATGAGGAATATTTAACCGGCATTATGAATCTGGTGGACAGGTCTGCTATTGAAAAGCGGCAGTTTAGAATTGCGACAGATACCGGCTGCGGCGCAGGCGCGCTGACGCTGCCCGAATTAATGAGCCGGCTCGGCTGCAAAGTATTAGCGCTCGGCGCACAGCCTGACGGCACATTCCCTTGGAGAAATCCGGAACCGCTGCCGAGTGCATTAAAAGAGATGTCAGAACTCATCAAAAAATCGCCGTCGGAAAAATTTGATTTGGGAATCGCACAGGACGGAGATGCCGATCGCGCTGTTTTTATGGATGAAAACGGAGATTTTATTGACGAAGAAATTATTCTTGCGGCAATCGGGAAATATGTTCTTCAAAAAGAAAAAGGACCGGTTGTTACCACTGTTGCGACTTCCGGCTGTTTTACGGATATGGCAAAGGAAGAAGGTGTTCCGGTTTATTACACGCCTGTCGGCTCGGTGGATGTCGGCCGAAAAATGGTTGAAATCGGCGCTGTTTACGGCGGCGAAGGAAACGGCGGGATGATTTTTGCGAACCATCAAATTTGCCGCGACGGTGCAATGGCTGCCGCCGTTGTTTTAGAGATGCTTGCAAAAACCGATATGAAAGCGTCGGAATTGAAGAAAACAGTTCCCGCGTATTTTAACGAAAAAACGAAAATTAAGCTGCCAACCATTGATTTAAAAAAGAAAATGGAAGAGATTGCTAAAGAAATCACCGCCGACAAAAAGAAAATCGGCTATGAAAGCATTGAAACCATTGACGGCTTAAAATTGTGGTTTAAAGCCGGCTGGATTTTAATCCGCCCTTCCGGAACGGAACCGATTATCCGCGTCACCGCCGAAGCCAAAACAAAAAAAGATGCGGAGAAATATTTGGAAATCGGCAAGCAATACGTTGATACCGATAATTAAAAGCATAACTCTTTTCCTCAATTCGAGTTTCATGAGCGGAGCGAATGAATTGAGATTCGACCTAAAAACAAAAAAATGAATGAAAACAGAAAAAAATAGAAAACAGAAGTTAAAAAAATGAAATTAAAAAAAAGGGAGAATCAGAATGTATCTAATTCGCCCTTAGCANCCATTTCCGTAATTTTCTTTGAATTGCCGAGCCATTCGTCTGCAATGCCCTCGGCTTCTTTTCTCATGGAATCGAAGCGGGCGCCGTCTTTGACGCTGATTTGAATGCTGGCGACCAGCGGTTGGTCAATCGGCTTTCCGATTTGAGAAAGCAATTTGACATAAACNTCATCAATGCCGTCGATTTCGGCGGCGATTTTGCGGGCAATCTGCGTTGACATTAAATTGTAAATTTTTCCGATATGGTTGATCGGNTTTTTGCCGCTNGTNGCTTCCATGCTCATCGGGCGGTTCGGCGTNATTAAACCGTTGGAACGGTTGCCGCGGCCGACAGAGCCGTCGTCGCCCATCTCGGCTGAGGTTCCCGTCACCGTTAAGAAAACAGATTCATTTTTAATGTCGTCAGCTGTGTTGATAAAAACAGAAACATTTCGGTTGGTGTATTTGACAGCCAAATCTTCAACATAATTTTTCATTTCTTCTTTGTAATTGACATAAGCACCGATGTCATCGATATATTTGTCAACCATGCCGCAGCAAATTGTCAAAGTGAGATCTTCGCCGTTTCGAAGCCCCATGACTTTAATATCTTCGCCGATGGCGTTAAGCCCTTTTTTCTTTTTCAGGTCTTCAATTAATGAGCGTTCCGTGTTGTAAACAATATTTTCAAGTTCGGAAAACGGTGCGTGGCCGACACCGAAAGAAGTATCGTTTGCCATCGGAATGCAGCTTTCGCGGCCGAAAACGTTGGAAAGGTCGGAAGAACCTCTGCCGAATTTACAGTCAATAATAACATCGGCGTCCAAATCTAAATTGGGAATTGTCTTTTTCAAGTAATTGCGGGCAGTCTTTAAACCGATTGTATCGGTGGCAATATCAACACCATTGAACTCTTTTGTCGCGCGTCCGACAAGCAAAACGTAAATCGGATGAATGACCTGACCGCCGCCGAATTTCGGAATAGAGTGACCGGCTGCAATTTGCGTTTCATCCGTGTTGTGATGAAGAATGGTGCCGCACTTATCGATGTATTCTTTACAGAGTGCGCGGCTGACCGCTTCCGCAAGTCCGTCGGCAATGCTGTCCGGATGACCGATTCCTTTACGTTCGACAAGTTCGATTTGCTGTTTTTCAATCGGTGTCTCCAAATATTGTTCGACACAAATGTTTCTTTGAACCATATAAATTAATTCCTTCGCCTGAGTTTGATATTAATTTTGTTATTTTGATATTTTTAAATGAAATTTTATTTGAGTTGAGTTGAATTGATTTTGAAATCGGACATTACTTTATGTAGAAGTAGTATATATTCGTTGCACTGAGATATAACTGACAGTAATAAGCTGTTGGAAAAACACCGTGCTGAACACAAAATAATTTGAGTGAAAAGCAAGAAAAAAGGATTTGCCCGAAAAAACAAATTCGAATCGGGGCAAAAAAACTTTTTATAAACACAGCGTATTCAATACGGTAAATTGATTTAAAAAGAGAAATGAAAATGATCCGCATTGCCATTCCGAATAAAGGACGTCTCCACGAACCCACGCTTGCGCTTTTTAAAGATGCCGGTCTGCCGGTATTCGGCGGAGGAAATGAAAGCCGCCAACTGATTTCAAAAACAACCGACCCGGAAATTATGTTTATTTTCGCGAGAGCCGCCGACATTCCGCTTTATGTGGAAGAAGGAACGGCAGACATCGGAATTACCGGATTGGATTTGGTGACGGAACGAAAAGTGGACGTTGAATGTTTAATTGACATGAAATACGGCAGTTCACGCCTTGTTTTGGCGGTTCCGGAAACGTCGGATATTCAAAAGCCGGAAGAGCTGAGCGGCAAGCGTGTCGCCACCGAATTTCCGGAAATTACAAGACAATTTTTCGAATTCAATAAAATTAAAAATGTTGAAATTATTCAGGTCAGCGGTGCCTGTGAAATGACACCGCACATCGGTGTTGCCGAAGCAATTGTCGATATTACAAGCTCGGGAACAACGATGATGATTAACAAGCTTCGTCCGATTGACGTTGTTTTTGATTCAAAGGTGTATTTAATCGCCAACAAAAAAAGTCTGAAGACGCAGGAAAAGATAAGAGATGTGGAAACCGCATTGGAAAGCGTCCTTTTAGCTAAAACAAAAAGATACATTATGATGAATCTGCCGGCAGAGGCCCTGCATGATGTATAGAAGATTCTTCCGGGAATGAACGGTCCGACAGTTATGGAAGTTCAAAACACCGGCGATGAAAAACTTTATGCGGTTCATGCGGTTGTGGATGCGGATTCTATTTTCGCAATCATCCGAAAATTAAAAATTCTCGGCGCGCGAGGCATTTTGGTTTTGCCGGTTGAAAGGCTGATTCCCTAAACGC
>JGI994J12354_10005119_pt1 | contig 11417 bp, 8 predicted proteins | sample IntmicLarv3ML3BL_FD_12354 | JGI IMG/M metagenome (IMG submission 12354) | reverse complement strand
CATTAATTAAAATTTTTCTGGCGCCATCGCCAAGTGGTAAGGCAAAGGTCTGCAACACCTCTACCCCCGGTTCAAATCCGGGTGGCGCCTTTAAAACTCCAAACTAGTTGGTTTGGAGTTTTTTTGTGCTTAAAGAATATTTTCAACACATAACTTTGCCTATTTTTGGGTTGTTAATCATATAGGGGTAGAAAATTGAATTTGAAGGTCATTTTAAGTATTAAAAACGGATACAAAGCCACTGCTTACCTTGTTTGTGGCCATGATATTACATCGTATTAAGGATAACTGTAACCATGATATATCTGTGGGTGGCAAAATTGTTACTGCTGGTGCAGGTGAAACACTAGTTGACAAAAAACTTGTTACCGCTCTCAAGAACTCACATCGAAGGTAGGGTCTGATATACAAATGCCGGATTATCATATTCTGAGGTTGAAGCCATGCCCATAGCGATTGGGATAGTTATCAGGTTGTGTTTTAGTTTGATGCATTGATGTCGGTGAACATTATTTTTAGGCTAGAGTCGGTTACACAGTATTAAGGGTAACTATCTTACCTTGCTTGTTAACCATGATATATCGTGTAGTGGGCAAAATTGTTACTGCTGGTGCAGGTGAAACGCTAGTTGACAAAAAACTTGTTACCGTTCTTAAGAATTCACATCGAGGTAGGGTTTGACACCTTAATGTCGGCTCACCAAATTCTGAGGCTAGAGTCGGTTACACAGTAGTAAATATAGCTATCTGATTGTACTTTTAAAGTATATGTAGTATTATTGGCTAATGTTTATTATTTTTGTTATGGTTGAAAGGTGTGTGAAAAATGATAAGGTTTGATTCAGATTATATTGAAGGTGCTCACGAAAGCATTTTAAAAGCATTGAATGAAACTAATTTTATTCAAACAGTTGGCTATGGAAAAGATGAGTACTGCGAAAAGGCGAGAGAATCAATTAAAAACGAATGTAAAGCTCCTAATACAGATGTTCACTTTTTGGTTGGTGGAACACAAACAAACATGACTGTTATTTCTTCCATACTTAGGCCATATCAGGGTGTTATAAGTGCTACAACAGGCCATATCAATGGACATGAAACTGGAGCAGTAGAATCTCTAGGCCATAAAATATTAACTGTAGCAGGTCAAAATGGGAAAATCACAGCGAAACAAATAGATGAACGAAATAAGGAACATTTAGACGATAAAAGCTGTGAACACGCAGTACAGCCTGGTATGGTTTACATATCATACCCGACTGAAATTGGGACAGTGTACACAAAAGAAGAATTGGAAGATATTTATGCAGTATGCAAAAAGAATAAGTTATACTTATTTATTGACGGGGCGAGAATGGGATATGGCCTAATGGCGCAGGGCAATAATGTGTCACTAGAGGATATATCAAATTTGTGTGATGTATTTTATATCGGAGGAACAAAGGTAGGAGCCTTGCTTGGGGAAGCTGTTGTTATAATTAATGATGAGTTGAAAAAAGATTTTCGTTATTATATAAAACAAAAAGGCGGAATGCTTGCAAAAGGAAGAATAATTGGTATTCAATTTTTGACTTTGTTCGAAGATGGTTTGTATTTTAAGATTTCAAAACATGCTGTTGAGAAAGCTATGGAGATTAAAAGAGCATTTGCAGAAAAAGGGTTCAGTTTTAAATGTGATTCTACAACAAACCAACAGTTTCCAATTATTTCAAATAGTAAATTGGAAAAATTAAATGACAAGTATGGCTATACTTTTTGGGAAAAACATGATGAAGAACACAGTGTTATACGCTTTTGTACAAGCTGGGCAACAACAGATGAAAGTGTAAAAAGCCTTGTTCGAGACATTAAAAATCTATAATTATTTAAAGTGAGAATATGTATGCAAAAAAAATATATTGAAATAGATGGTATACCTGCAATTTTATGGGGCGCAACCAGCAGAAAACTTTTTATTGCTGTACATGGTGACCAATCGAGCAAAGAAGATATTATAATAGCAATGTTTGCTAAGGAAGCAGTGAAAAGAGGCTATCAGACTTTAAGCTTTGATTTACCTGAACATGGGGATTACAAAAAAATAGTTAGAAGGTGTGACCCTATTAATGGTGTTGAAGATTTAAAAAAAATTATGGATTATGCCCATAAAATATCAGATGAAAGAGGCTTATTCGGCTGTAGTATTGGTGCTTATTTTAGTATGTTATCATACGAAAAAGAAAAATTGATACAAACACTGTTTTTATCACCTGTATCTGATATGAAGTTTGTCATTGAAAATATGATGACATGGTTTAATATAAGTGAACAACAACTTGAACAGCAGGGAGAAATAATAACACCTATTAAAACAATTTATTGGGACTATTATAAATATGTAGTGGAACACCCTGTAACATGGGATAAACCAACAAAGGTGCTTTGTGGAGAAAAAGATACAATTTGCGATGTTCCAACATTAAAAGCTTTTTTTGAAAAACATGCAGGAAATGTCGTTATTTTAGAAAATGGTGAACATTATTTTCACACAGATACTCAACTTGATGTATTTAGACGTTGGTTAATAGAAAACATATCCTAGATTTATAAAAAACCATTAGTTGCAAGAACTGACCTCAAAAAGTTAGATTTATATTCTGATTTTTTGAGGTGATTTTATAGAAAAAAATCATTAAAAATTATTTAGCTTAGCAAGGAGGTTGCCACAATATGAGAGCACTAGTAAATGTGATTTTTATTTTTGTGGGTGTAGCTGCAATGTTATTAGGTATTATAGGTGTTGTTGTACCAGTATTGCTTACAACTCCGTTTTTGTTGCTGGCTTTGTATTGTTTTGCTAGAGGCTCAAAAAAGCTTAACTGCTGGTTTCGGAAAACATGGGTATACAAAAAATACTTGTCAGAATATGCTCGTACAAAATCCTTAATGTTTAAGAAAAAAATGACTATACAGTTTTGTGCAAATGGAATGATGATAGTTTCTTTATTGCTTATTGGAAACACTGTTTTAAGGGTTTTGCTTGTAGCGTGCCTTATTATTCACAACTGGTTTTTTATGTTTAAGATTAAAATATGCGAACCAAAAAAATAATTTGCTGGACGAGGATAGCGGTGTTAAACAGACGAGCTACAATTTTTACAAACTAATAGATTTTATATGCTAAAAAACACACAAATATTTTAATTTATTGTGTGTTTTTTGTCTGTATGTTAAAATGAGAAGGTATATAAAAAAGAAGGTGATGACTATTGGATATTACTGTTAGCGGAACAGTTGAAGATATAATTTTTCAAAGTTTAGAAAGTGGGTATGCTGTTTTTAGCGTGTCAGACAATGACGATGAAGTTATTTGTGTTGGCATAGTACCTGATTTACATAAAGGGGAAAGTTTAAAAGTTAGCGGTAATTGGGCGGTTCACCCTGTTTATGGGAAACAACTGTCCGTGGAAATCTATGAAAAGAGCATTCCTACTACCGCTGAAGGTATTGAAAAATACCTTGCATCAGGGGTAATTAAAGGTATTGGCAAGAAAATGGCGGCAAGGATAGTTGATAAATTTGGCGAAACTTCCTTTTATGTAATAGAAGAAAAACCTGATAGGCTTGTTGAAATTAGAGGCATAACCTATGAAAAAGCAATAAGAATAAACCAAGTTTTTAGAGAACAGCATGAATTACGGCGTGCCATGATTTTGCTACAAAAATTTGGGCTATCACCTATATATGCATTAAAAATTTATAAAAAATACAAAGGAAAGACCTTTGACATAGTTAACACAAATCCTTATCAATTAGCAGATGATATTTTTGGCATAGGCTTTAAAATGGCAGATAAACTTGCTATTTCAGCAGGTATTTTAGAAAATTCACCACACAGGGTTAAATCAGGGTTAAGATATGTATTAAATGGCGCAGCAAATGACGGAAATGTTTTTTTGCCTGAAGAAGTTTTGTTTGATAGAGCTAAGGAATTATTAGAAGTTAGCGAAGAAATGTTGAAAAATGCATTGCAAGAACTACAGATAGAACATAAAATATGGAGAGAAAAAATAAACGAAGAGAAAGTATTTGTTTATCTTAATATGTATTATTATGCAGAAATATCTGTGGCAAAAAAAATTCTTGAACTAATGATTGCTGGGGAAATTTGCGATGATTTACATATAGAATTATCCTATCAAGATATAGAAAAAAAATATGATATAGAATTAGCCGAAAACCAATTGAAGGCTGTTAATGATGCCGTTAAAAATGGAGTGTTTTTGATGACAGGTGGCCCGGGTACAGGTAAGACTACAACTATTAATACAATAATAAAAGTTTTTGAGGAAGCGGGAAAAGAAGTTGTTTTGGCAGCGCCTACAGGTCGTGCAGCAAAAAGAATGACAGAGGCAACAGGCCAGCCAGCTCAAACTATACACCGCCTTTTAGGAATTAATTATGTAGATGAAGATTCGGTAGTACAGGTTTTTTCAAAAAATGAAGACGAGCCCATAGAGGCTGATGTAGTAATTATAGATGAAAGCTCTATGGTTGACATACTGTTAATGAATAATTTGTTAAAAGCTATCAGTGTAGGCACAAAACTGATACTTGTAGGTGATATTGACCAACTTCCGTCAGTAGGTGCAGGAAATGTGCTAAAAGACTTGATTAAAAGTGATATTGTGCCTGTTGTTAAGCTGGACAAAATTTTCCGTCAGGCACAAGAAAGTATGATAGTTGTAAATGCTCATAGGATAAACAAAGGAGAAGAGCCTTTGATTAATGAAAAAGCAAGTGATTTCTTTTTTGTAAAAAGGGCGTCTACTTTCGAAGTTGTTAAGACAATTAAAGAACTTGTAAGTACCAGACTTCCCTCCTTTATGGGCTGTGAAGCAATGCGGGATATACAAGTGTTAACACCTATGAGGAAAAGCCCTATAGGTGTACTTGAACTGAATAAAGAGCTACAGCAAACATTAAACTCTCCCTCTGTTAAGAAAAAAGAAAAAGCCACAAGAGCCTTTATGTTTAGAGAAGGCGACAAGGTTATGCAAATAAAAAATAACTATAATCTAGTATGGCGGATAATAGAAAATGGCCATACCGTTGATGAAGATATGGGTATCTTTAATGGAGACGGAGGGATTATTTTACGAATAGATGATGACAAAGAAGAAATGGTAGTAATTTTTGATGAAAATAAATATGTTGTCTATGACTTTACTCAAATTGATGAACTAGAACTGGCATATGCGATAACAATACATAAATCGCAGGGTAGCGAATATCCTGTTGTTGTTATTCCTGTTCATAGTGGCCCGCCTATGCTTTTAACAAGAAATTTATTATACACGGCTGTAACAAGAGCGAAAAGCCTAGTAGTATTAGTGGGTTTAAGTGAAACAATGAATAGAATGATAGAAAACAATAAAGAAATAAACAGGTATTCCAGTTTAGATGTTAGACTTCGTAGTTTATATGAATTTATAAATTTTAGTGCTTAATACTAGACATAAAAAGTGAAGATATGAGAGGTGTATATCTTGAAAATCTTAGATTTAATACTTGACATTATTTATCCGAAAAGATGTGTTGTGTGCGGAGCATTGCTTGGCATTAATAACAGTGTCAATTTGTGTTCAGCGTGCAATAAAATTGTAAAAACTACAAAAGGGATTAAGGTTAAAGACTTGTCGGTTAAGACAACTAAAAGTTTGGACAAAATAGATAGTCTATACAGTATCTTTGAGTACAAACAAGCAAAAAATGGCATACAGCATTTTAAGTTTGACGGTTGTAAAAATAATGGGATTTTACTTGGGGACATAATGTTCATTGTGGCAGCACGGGAGAACCCTGGAGTTTTTGCAAATAAAGATATATTAATTCCTGTGCCTATACATGATAAAAAATATAGACAAAGAGGGTTTAATCAAGCGGAGATACTTGCCGAAAGAATATCTCTAAGAAGAGACATACCTGTAGTCAGTGATAATTTAATCAGAGTTTTAAATACAACGCCTCAAAGTGAGTTTGATAAAAAAGCAAGAAAAGAAAATGTTAAAAATGCTTTTGTAGTTAAAAACAAAGAAATGATAGAAGGTAAAAGGATTCTTTTAATTGATGATATTGATACTACAGGAGCAACAATAAACGAATGTGCAAGGGTGCTTTTACAGGCAGGTGCGAAAAAAGTAAGTGGTATTACATTAACAAGTGATTAATATCAGTATAAGGATTATTATATAAAAAGGGATAGCAGGGCAATTATTATTAGTAAAAAACCACTTGATAGGGTCCAGAATTTTGGATTGATACGACAAGTGGTTTTTATTTTTTTGCCTGTGGAGCTACCCAAGGCCAATAAAATAACTTGTGTAAAAGCCAGTAAAAATGGAGTGGTATAAGGAAAAGTGTCAATCATTCCAACACCGATTATTGCACCAAAAGCATCTATACTAAGGGCAAATCCAAGATAAATTGCTTCGAATTTATCGATTACCGCAGAATTGTCTAGGTCGCAAGACTGGGGAGAACTTATTATTTTTGTTGTTATACCGAGATGATTAAGCAAAGGGGTTTTTGTTTTTTTAGCTGACGATGTTTTAATATCCAATATACACTGAAGGATTATCCAAGAGCCTAAAGATAGCAAAAGAAAAGTGCCTATATATGGGGCAATATATTCAGGAAAAAGGGTTTTTAAGAAGGCTCCAAAGTTCATAGCAACTAAAGTTATTAAAATTGATTGAGTTGTAATTATTATTTTTGCAGTGTTGGATATTTTTATGCCGCGAACGCCATAAGTAATGCCAATGCCAAAAGCATCCATGGAAAGAACTAGAATAATTATAATAAGTTTATAGAACATAGTTAGCTCCTAAAATTAGGCTTAATTTATATTATGTATAAGACAAGTTTAAGGTTATAACTCATCTTGATAAGGAATAAAATTTATTGAGGTGAGAGAAATGGACTTGCATTCAAAAAGTGTAGAGCAATCTAAGGAACTAATGAAAACCAGTATTGAAAATGGATTAATGGAGGAGGACGTAAGAAGAAGGCTAGAAAAATACGGAAAAAATGAAATTAAGCAAACTGAAAAAGAAAAAGGGATAATTAGGCGATTTTTTGACCAGTTGAATGATTTTCTTGTTCTGATTTTAATTGGAGCGGCAATAGTATCATTTGTAGTTTCCATAATAGAAGGAGAGAAAGACTTTTGGGATTCGGCTATGATAATCGCCATTGTTTCTATAAACGGAATAATTGGTGTAATGCAGGAGAACAAAGCAAAAAAAGCTATTGATGAGCTGAAAAAACTAACACCTTCTCATGCTAAAGTTTATCGAAATGGACAAGTTAAAGTAATAGAGGCAGAGTTTATTGTGCCGGGGGATATTCTGGCGTTTGAAACAGGTGACCAAATATGTGCCGACGGGCGATTGGTAGAAAGTATAAGCTTAAAAACAGAAGAGGCAGCTATAACAGGGGAATCTTTAGCAGTGGAAAAAGATAGTAACTTTGTTTGTAAAAATGATACAGAAACTGCGGAAAGAAAAAATATGGTGCTTTCATCAAGTTTTGTTTCTTTTGGCAGAGGAAAAGCTATAGTAACTGCAACAGGAATGGAAACCGAAGTCGGAAAAATAGCAGGTTTGTTACAACAAGAAAAAGAAAAAAAAACTCCCCTACAGGTTAATTTAGATAGAACAGGAAAAACCTTGGCGCTGGGAGCAATAGGAATATGTATAATTATTTTTGTTTTAGGGGTTTTAAGAAAAGAAGATATATTTGCTATGTTTATGACCTCTGTAAGCCTTGCAGTAGCGGCTATTCCGGAAGGATTAACGGCAGTAGTAACAATAGTTTTGGCAATGGGAACAAAACGGTTATCAGAAAAAAAAGCGATTGTACGAAGGCTTACAGCAGTTGAAACTCTAGGCTCGGCACAGATAATATGTAGCGACAAAACAGGGACGCTTACTATGAATAAAATGAAAGTTGTTAAAGTAAAAGATTTAAGTATGGCAGAGGATATACAAAAAGAGGATAAGAAACGTATTTTAGCTATGGCATCTATGTGCAACAATTCTGTTTATAAAGAGCATAAGTTTTTTGGTGAGGCAACAGAAATAGCCTTGGCAGAAGGAGCTTTTGAATATGGAATTTTGAAAGAAAATCAAAATATGCCAAGAGTTTCGGAGATACCTTTTTCATCTGAAAGAAAGCTAATGACTACTGTGCATAAAACAAAAGACGGTTTTATGGCAATAACAAAGGGTGCTCCTGAAATTTTAATGGAGCTATGTACTAAAGTAGAGGTAAAGGGCAAAGAAAAAATGTTTGACAGTGGACTAAAGCAAAAGGCTTATCTTTATTGTGATAATATGGCTGAAGAAGCGCTTAGGGTTATAGGCGTGGCAGTGGCAAGTTTTTCTAAATTACCCAAAGAGAAAGATTTGGAAAAAAACTTAACACTTTTAGGGTTTTTGGGAATTATGGATATGCCAAGGCCAGAGGCAAGAGAGGCTGTTGCCAAGTGCAAGAAAGCAGGAATAAAGCCTGTTATGATAACAGGGGACAATGTTATTACAGCAGTGGCTATAGGGCGAAAGGTTGGTATTTTTGAGGATGGTGACGAAAGTATATCAGGTAAAGACATTAGTGAAATGTCTACACAGATTTTAGAGAAAAACATAGACAGGTATTCTGTATTTGCAAGGGTAACACCAGAGCATAAAATGCGTATAATAAAGGCTTTTCAAGCTAAAGGAAAAATTGTTGCAATGACAGGTGACGGTGTAAATGATGCACCAGCCCTTAAAGCGGCAGACATAGGCTGTGCAATGGGGCAAACAGGGACAGATGCGGCCAAAAATGCTGCAGATATGATAATTGCAGATGATAATTTTGCCTCAATAGTTGAGGCGGTGAGAGAAGGCCGTGGAATTTACGAAAACATAAAGAAAACTGTTCATTTTTTACTTTCAAGTAATATTGGAGAAATAATAGCAATTTTTACAGCTATGGTTATAGGCTTTGAAACACCTCTTTTGCCAATACAGCTTTTGTGGGTAAATCTTATGACAGATTCTTTGCCTGCAATTGCGCTTGGATTAGAAAAAACAGAAGAAGATATTTTAGATAAAGACTTTAATCCTTCAAGAGTAAACAGTGTTTTTGCTGACGGGCTAGGTTTTAGAATTTGCATCGAAGGGTTGATGATAGGTACCCTTGCGATTATAGCTTTTGGAATAGGGCATTTGTATTATGATAATGGTGACGGAGCAAACGTTGGGAGAACTATGGCATTTGCAGTGTTAAGTTTATCTCAATTAGTACATGCTTTTAATATTAAAAGCGATAAAAGTATTTTCAAAATAGATGTTTTTGATAACAAGCTTTTGTGCGCATCTTTTGTTATAGGCGCATTGTTACAGTTTGTGGTTATAATGGTTGCGCCTGTTGCAGTTGCCTTTAAGGTGGTTCCATTAAATCTAGAGCAATGGGTATTAGTATGGGCATTGGCATTTATTCCGCTAATTGTAGTAGAATTAGAGAAATTTTTGATAGAAGATAAAAGATATGTAGGCGGTATTTGATTTTTAAATCCTTTGCTTTAACAATAGGCAAAGGATTTAATTTTAACACTGTATTTATATGGAATGCTGTATTTATTGCAAATATGAAAAAAAGATAGTATAATGTCAAAAGAGATTTTATTTTTTGAGGAGATTAAACATGGAAGAAACAGTTATTGTTATCATGCTTAAAGATAAAGAAACTGGTTTTTTGGAAAAAGAACTAGGTTCATATAAGGTGTCAAAAAACGAAGGGCTTATATATAATACTTATGCAGTTGAACAAGAAGATAAAATTATTGTGTATATGAAACTAACAATAGATAGAGATGTGGAAGATTGGGAATTTGAGGCTATTTATGATTATTATGATAATGAAACAATTTCCAGCCTAGTTTCGTCAATAGAAGAAGAGGAAGATTGCTATAACCCAACTTGGATGGTATCTTTTGATTTTAATGACGATGTACAAAAAATGGAAAAAAATATCGACAATATTTTAGAACTTCATGTGAAGGAACTTACATCGGTTTATGAAGTGATTATCGATAAAAGGAATGAATACTAATTGAAAAAGCTTATATACCAAAGTAAAATAGCTTGTGTTTTTGCCATTGTTGTTGCAATGGTGTTATGTTCGTGCAAGAAAGACGAAGGCACAAATGAAATTCCATCAAGTGGCGCAGAAATAGAAAATAATACCTCAGACGATGAGCAAGGGAATAAAAACGGTGATTTATCACAACTAAATGGTGACATAGTAGATAACAAAGATGATAATCCAGATGTACCTGATATTGGTGATGAAGAGGATGGGGAAGGGAAAACTTCAACCTCTGATAGTGTTGAAAATAATATTGTTCAAACAAGTACACCGTCTACTACAACAGCATCTGTTGCAAGCAGGGATTCTGCGCTTGAAACACAGTGGAAATTATTGGATGAACTAGCGAATGTTGCCCAAGGCTATTATAGCGAAAATTTCAGTAAAACTCGTGTTATTACTAATGGGGGATACCTATACAATAAATCTATAGAACAAAGAATAGATGTAAACCAGTTACAGGCTGGTGGCTATATTTCTAGTAAATTTTCAAACAAAGGAATTGAAATACTGCTACTAGATGCTAAAGATTTAAAAAACTACGATAAGTTTAATTTAGGGGCAAATGAAACGTCTTTAACAGTTTTTGTTTCTATTAAGCATCCTAGTGAAAACTCTTATTTGCTCACCTCAAGTAAAGGGACAGGCGGAGTTATTTCGGCATCACAATATGCGGCGTTGCTTAATGGGTACTATCAAAACCATGGNGTATTTGGTCGACTTTATCCAGGCGCTGGTGAGTATGATAGAATATTGAACTTTATAAGTATGTATGAGAGTAAGTACGAAAGCTATTATGTTAGAAGTATTGTAACGGATAATAAATATGCTATGGTTGTCTTGTCAGGACAATCGAATACGGCAGATGTAAAACAATACATATTGAAAAATAGTGGCGGAGTATGGGAAGTGGTTCTTTCAGGGTTAGAAAGCGATCCTAGAGTGATAATAACGATAAATAAAGAAATACCAAATTTCAATTTAAACATGATACCTTCATATACTATTAATGACTATAGAAGTGGTATGTCAAGGGATAAAAGCACCATTATAAATACTATGATAAATAAAGGAATTATTGAAAATAGTGGGGATATACGCTACATTTGTGGTACAAGCAATTACTGCTATGTTGTTTTAAATAATTTACAAAAATTTGTTTGCAATAATGTTGGTGATAGTTGGAACATCGTTCAAGTTGCCACATCTCTTGAAGCGGCAGACAAGATGCGGGCAATAAGTGGT
>JGI994J12354_10005118_pt1 | contig 11417 bp, 10 predicted proteins | sample IntmicLarv3ML3BL_FD_12354 | JGI IMG/M metagenome (IMG submission 12354) | reverse complement strand
TATTAAAAGCCGCTGTTGGGACAAAAACTTGAGCATCGCCTGTCCAGCCAAGACGCTCGTCGCGCTGTGGGCAATCCGTAGGAACAGAAAAAAAGTTTCCGCGCTGCCCCCATTGTATATTGCTTTGTAAGATATTCAAATTTTTATCAGAACAAACAAATCCGCCAGCAAGAGGCATATCATTATATTGAACAATACCTATCACGTTATTTACAGAAACTTTTGCATCAGGAGCTAATCCGCTTAATTCCACATATCTAAAACCGTGAAAAGTAAATTCAGGCTCCCACATAACATTCCCATTTACCGCAGGAATATAATAATCTTCAGAGCGCGCAGAACGATAATTTTCTGTATACATAGTGCCATCTTGATTCAACATTTCTGCATAACGAATTTTGATTTTTTGATTCGCAATTGCATCAACATTTATTCTCGCATTGCCAACTATATTTTGTCCTAAATCAAAAATGAATACTCCCTTTTCTATTTCTTTTACAGATATCGCAGGCATCTCTTGCATAGATACAATTGCTTGACTTCGCATCGGCAACAAGCGTGGAAGCTCTGCAATTTTATTTGTGTCTACTAGGCTCCACTTTGAATCATTGAATGAATCTGTATTCCAACCACTCATTTCAAGATTCGCATCGTACTCTTGACCTTGATAAATATCAGCATAATAAATTGGTCCAAAAGAACACTTCCAAGATGAATCTGTTACAATAATTTCTCTAGAACCATCTTCATAAAAAATTTCCAATTGAGCCAAAAATTCTGGCTTTGAACCATACTTACCTTTGACATGTTGCCAGCCTATATGACCAGCATACCAGCCATCTGCAAGAATTGCGCCTATTGCATTTGCGCCCTTTTGCAACATATTAGTTACATCGTAAGTTTGAGTTTGGATACGTTTATTATAGTCTGTCCACCCCGGAGACCAAACATCTGAACCGACTTTTTTATCATTTATATAAACTTGATATATACCCTTTGAAGTCGCATATAACCTAGCTTTAGCGATGCGCTTAGAAGAATTAAATGATTTGCGAAAGTATGTAGGATTGATTCTTTTTACTTCTGCTTTTTTGTCAGAATTTCTGAATGAAACAAGAGTGGTCTCTACTTCTTTATTTGAAGAAATCCACTCACCCTTCCATTCTGAATTATCCAATAAGCCCGCTTCAAAAAAGGCGACATCAGACCATTCAGATGCATCGCCCTTCTCATCCCAGACCCTAACTGCCCAGAAAAATTTGTCGCGCGATTTTATTTCTTTAGGAAATTCCACATTTACAGATTGCGAACTTTTAATAAATCCCGAATCCCAAATGTTTGGATCGTCCAACACATCTTCCGCAGAAGTCGCAACCGCAATGCGATAGCCACTTTGCATTAATTCATTCCTCAATGGCGGCAACTGCCAATTGAATCTTGGCTCAGACAAATCCATCCCAATAGGATTAGAAAAATACTCTCCAACAGTAAGCTCTGTTGCTTTAAAATCGTCCTTCGCACAAAGGCTAGACACACATAAAGAAATTCCAAAGATAAGATAAAGTGCTTTTTTCATACTTATTTAATTTTCGATCTAAAGACGAAATGCGTCAATATCAAAGTGAGTGTACAGCCTCTCTTGAATTAGACTTTACTATTTTGCAAAAAAATTTAGACTTTTTTTATTATGAAAAAGATTTTCCTAATTTTGTTTCTTTGTGTGTCCGTAATTAATATCTATGCAAAAATTCCACGCATAGCTTTTGGTCCGCCGACAACCGCAGCAAGAGAGTCTGACCCGAGCGAATTTGTTGACCATCCAGAATTGTGGTCTGAACTTGCAAAAAATGCAGAACTCTTTCTTGCAATAGATGGCGAGCTTTTAGGCAAACACAGTTGGTTAAAGCCGATGAACATTACAAATATTGTTAATACTCTCAAAAAACAAAATCTAAGAATGGGTATAGAATTCTCTGGATTCGGTAGCCCACAAAAAGAAAATCAAGGAGCAAAAGCTGCAAAGCATCTTGTCGAAAATATTTTAGATAAAATTTATGCAGAAGGCGGTAGCGTACAAACAATTCACCTCGATGGACCAGATTACAGAATGCTAAAAGGTATGCATAAAACTCCAGAATCAGGTTTGACTCTTGAAGAACTCGCACAAGAACTCCTTGTTTTTTATCAAGATGTTCACAAGAAATATCCTGACATTAAGATTGGTTTGATTGTCGACCCAAAGGCTTGGGATTATGATGAAGACACTGCGGGCTTCTTGCGTTATTATACTCAAAAGTCAGGACTCTATCTTGAAGATGTAATCAATACTATTTACGATAAACTAAATAAGGCTGATGAAAAAATTGGATTTATAGAACTTGATTGTCCTTATCCATACTACATAAAAAAGCGCTCACTCGACCACGTAGATTTTGATTGTCCTGATATTTTCAGACGATTGCAAAAGTGGAGCAATGAACGCAAACTTCCCTTTATGGTTGTTGTAAACACAGAGCCTAAATTCCCTGGCGACATTAAAACTTTTGATGACGAAAAGCGCATAGCAACAGATATAGCCTATCGCGAAGACTGCTTAGAATATATCAGCAAGCTCCACGCAGATGGCATTCGACCAGATTGGATTTTGTTAGAATCTTGGTATTCAACTCCAACAAAAAATGTACCTGAAACTGAAGAAGGAACATTCTTCCACACAACAAACGAATGCATTAAACACATCAGAAAAGTTTTTGCTAAATAGCAAAATTAAAAATCTGTTTGGAATTGAATTCTAAAATCGTTTGAAGTTGCGTAAAGTCTAGCACATCTATCGTTTTGATCTCCATTAAATTGACTCCATTCATAGCCTGCTTGGATTTTTACTTTATCTCCAATGATGTACCAATTGACGCCTATGTAAAAACTTTGCGCGCCATAATACGGCGCTGGCATTGAGTATCCAGCAGGCGCAGTTCCTGAAATAGAAACTCCGCGTCCATCTGTGTTCAACCAAGAGTAACGAAATGCGGGAGCAAGTTGTCCGTATTCACCTATGTCGAATCTATATTCTATACCGACATTTACACCGAATGGATTTGCACTTTCTTGAAATGAATTTTTGCCATTTGCAATATTTGCATAAAGGAACTCTCCCCACAAATTAAAATTGTAAAAAGATGCCGCGATATAAGGATTCACTCCAAAAATTTCAGTATTTTTATTTAGCGAAGAAATATAATTTCCACCATTTGAATAACCCAAATTCAATCCTGCCTTTAAAGAAATATTTTCGAACTTTTTTGAGTAAACTATGTTGCCGAAAAAATTCACACAACTGTCAGCTGCATCTATAATCTGCGTTGGATTATTGTTGTAAAAATTCGTTATCGCAAATCCATAACCTAGTCCTTCAATTTCTTTGACTTTTCCATTCCAGAAAATCCCTGCATATCTGCCACCCATTCCAATGCGCGTTGCATTGTTAGAGCCTGTAAAATATCCTGTAACAAGAGAGCGTTCTATGGAAATCAATTTTGCAGAAGAAGTATTTTCTTCATAACCAAAATTTACACGGCGGTAACCAAAATCTAAATCGCCCTGAAGAAAATTCATATCAACTTTTTTCCTAATATAAACCCTATCAAGATAACGTTGAGAATCACTACTGCGTGTGAAGTCTAAAAGAATATCTGCCGACCAATCCGAACCCAAGTCTGCCGTTGCACCAATTTTGATTCTGCGAATTTCAAATCCATTTTCACCGATTAAAGAATATGAAGACCCGTTGTCATCAATAGTAGTATCTCTATTATGATACTGAGTTTGGAGTCTGACATTTAATTTAAGCGAAGTTGCATTCTCTTTATTAAAAGTTACAGCAACACTTTCTTTAGCAATCAAAGAAGCTTCTTCATTAGAAATAATCCCCTTCTTTAAAAGAGTTTCCAGCAACGCTTTATCTTGCGCAAAAACACTTGCATAAAGCCCAAATATAAATCCTAAAATTAAAATTTTCTTCATATAGTGTTTCTCAAGATTATTAAATCTCCTAAAAAATAAATTTATTGCAAGACACAACTTAAAAAATCAATCGTCTGCAAAAAGTTTTGGCAAGCTTATGCGAGTTGAAATTTTCCCAACAACAAACCCAAGAAAAATTGCGAACACAAATGCAAACGCATATTTAGCGAGCAAAATAGATACATCTTTCATAAACTCAAAAGAGTTTGTAGAATCAAAGGCAAAAACAAATAAAGTAATAACTAGCAGGGGTGAGAAAAATCCTGCAAGATTAATAAAAGTTGTTTTCCAAAAAGAAATTCCATTCAAGCCAGATGTTACTCCTGACAAAAAGTTCAACACTAAAATAGCGGAAAGAACGATACAAATTTCTCTGGCAAAATATACAAAAAATAATCCGCACATTGGCGTGAAATACAATATGTAAAATGCAAACGAATATATTTTTATAGAAATTAAATTTATCGCAAAAAAGTAAATCACATAAACAAAAAACGGAGCTATAAAGAATGGATTAAGAAAAGGATATTGCTCTTTAAGAAACAAAATCAAAACTAATCCTATCACCAAAATCAGAGCACTAAAGATTGTGCGCATTCCGCGTTTTATATTCAGAGAATTCATAAATTTTAAAGTTTCAATGAGAACACTCTACATTAATTTGCAACAAAGCACAAGGTAGATAATAGATTGATTTTTCTATTACGTTTTATTGATAAAAACTTCTAATGCAGAAATTTTTTCTACTTCAAGAATCCAAGAAGTTTTTTCTTCATTCTCATTTTCTTTTGTGAAACCGAATTTTTCAAAGATATCTTTTGTCTGCGAATTCTTTGCAGTAGGAATATACACTCCACGAATTTTTTTGAATCCTTTTTCTTTCGCAAATTCAAATAAATCGCTAATCACAAATTGTTCTAATGTTCTACCTAATGCACGACAGCTAAGCAAAAATGTGTCTATCTCTAACACTGACTCTTGTGCAGGTTTTGCTAACAAAATACCTACGATACCCATATCGCCAAACTTATCTTTGAGATTAAATGTCTTTGCATATCCATCCAAAGATTTTGCAATTGCATCGACCTGTTCAGCTGAATGCCTGCGTGTTGTTAAATTAAACTGATTCGTCTTGCCTATCAACTGGGCGGCCCTTGCAAGATTAACTTCATTGATATCGCTTGCAGTAGATATCATTTCCAAGTCTTTTAAAAAATCTTTTGGGTTTGACGAAGTTGTTTTTGCGGCATCGCGTTTTGCATTTTCTAAATATGTTTTATGTCTCTTCAAATCATCTTCAGACAAAAACAATGCATCAAAGAAATTTTGCGAATCCAACAATGCAATAGATTGCGAAGAATCATTAGTCAAAAGCACAGTAGCAACTTCTGGCAATGCAGAATTTACTTGAGCAATTTCAGCAGGATTATCGTCTACAAAAACAAAGCTATCAATTCCAAGATTTAATTCTTTTGCAATCGCTGCGATGTTTTGCGACTTTGCTTCCCAATTAGCTTTGAAAGACGTTATATCATCTTTTTTCAAAATCATATCAGGATGTTTTTCAAAAGGCAAAAGAGCATCTTCTTCGTTATTTTTCGAAACTACTGCAAGAAGAATTCCTCTCTCTTTCAACTCCAAAAGATATTTTTGAAATGCAACATAGCCCTCACCCACTGGGTCTGGAGCGCCAAGTTTTATGCCTCCGATTCCGTCTTCACCAATGACTCCTCCCCAAAGAGTATTATCTAAATCCAACACGCAAACTTTTTTCGGAGATTTTTTTGCAGCGTTAATTGCTCTTGCATACTCTGCGCCAAGTGCAGGTAAAGAAACAAAAGAAGGATGTTGACGTGCGCTCAACCACATTCTTTCGTCTTCCCAATTTTTCGAGCCGACCAAAGCTCTGACTTCAGGAATATCCAAAACTGCGACTCCTATTGCAGAAGCTTTTTCTAGCAACAAAACATTTGCTCTTTTCAAAACTTGAATTCTTGAAGCACTATTATTTTGCGAAAGGAATCCTGCTGAATCAAAGAAAGGAAAGTCAAAACTATGCTGGAACAAAACAGCAGAAGATTTTGATTTAAAAATTTTCCAAAAAGATTCTAATTCTGCAACAACTCGTCCAGCCTCCGTTTCGACATTTTTTGTGAAAGACGCAACTGCACCATCTCGCCAATTTGTTGCGATAAATGCAATGTCAGGATTAAATTCGTAAACCCAAGAATTTGTATCTGCCAATTCGGAACGCCAAGCCCCCATATCGCCTGCTTGAATCTCTGCATTGAACCCGCTTTCAGCAAGCAGGAATCGCAAAACAGGAATCAAAAAAGTCTGTGTTGAAGACGATATTATTGCGATTTTTAAAGGCTTTAAATGGCTTACATTTTTCAATGCCTTATCTGATACTTTTGAAATTTTTACACTGAGTGCATAATCTGCAAGCGCTTCTTCTTTCAAAGAAAAAAGCAATTTCAATGCATTTTCTGCATCTCCATTTGCGAGCAGATTTTTTGCAGATTTTAAAACTTCAAGCGCGTCTGCCATTTTTCAACTCAACTTTTTCAAGATATCTGCAACAGATTTTATGCTCGCAACTTCGTCAGTTGAAAAGCGAACTTGAAATGCAGATTCAGTTGCCATTACTATTTGCAACATTGCAACAGAATCCCAATCGTCGCACTCTGCGACTGTGAATTCTGGTGCGATTACCAATTCTTCGTTATCCAAAATATCTCTGAATATCTCTTGAAGTTTTTCGAGTTTTTCTTCCATTTCTTTTAAAGGAGTTTATTGTTAGCACATCGATATACGGTCGTGCTGATTTTCGTTAATTAATAATCAGTCGATGCTTGCGATGCCTTAACTGAGTTTGGTTTAAATTTTATTGAGAACACACCCCAAGACAATCCTACGCCAAATGCTGCGCCAAGAACATATCCACCCGCATCCAACTTGCCTTGACGAAGTGCTTGAGCCAAAACAACTGGGCTTGATGCTACGCTCAAATTACCGACCTTTTCCATAAAATAAAATTTTTGCTCTTCGGTTGCGCCAATGGCTCTGTATATTTGTTCGACCATTGACTTATTTGCTTGATGCAAAATTACCATATCGTAATCGCCTATGTTTTTTGAATGTTTTTCAAGCGATTTTTTAATTTCATTCGGAATAGTTGAAATTGAAAAATGGAAAACTGCAGCCCCATTCATTTGCAAATTATTTTGCGAACAGATAATTCCAAAATCATCTTCTTTATCTTTCGCAGTTTCCTCTGAATGAGGCAGACGCGCACCGCCAGCGGGAACTATAAGATGTTTCCACCCTGCTGCTTGAGCTTTAACGTCGCAAAATTCTATGCCTGTATCTGCGTCATCCGAAGCTTCCAAAACAAACACAGCGGCGCCATCACCGTGAAGAGTAACTAAAGAGCGGTCTTTGGGATTCACCAATTTTGTAACGGTATCAGAGTACACCAAAAGAATTTTTTTGCACTGACCAGACACTATCATACTGTTCGCAACTGCGAGCCCGTATGGCATTGCAGAACATCCCAAATTGATATCAAACGCTCCACAGCTTTCAGGAAACTTAAGGCGCTCGTGAGTCACAAAGGCTGCTCCTGGAAGTATATAATCTGGCGTTTGGGTTATGAAAATCAGCATATCAAAATCGTCTCTGCTTATATTCTCAGATTCCAACATTCTTTCCGCGGCCGCCGATGCCAAGTCTACCGATGTAACATTTTCAGGAGCGACTCTTCTTGCAGATATCCCGCTTAATTTAGATATGCTCTGTACTTTTTTTTCGCCAAAACGTTCAAATAAATCTTCGTTCGTAAGTTCGTTTGCAGGGAGCACGTAATGCGAGGCAGTAATTACACAAGTCTTTTTCATTTAGAATGTTTTTTATTGATGATAATATCTAGATTTTATCCTCTTTTTTTCAATAAAAATGTCAATGTTTTTCTAAAAAAAGCTTTACAAAGACACACAGGCAATTAGCTTCAAACTATATGCAAGATTTTATTGATAATCTAAAAGACGCTGTCGAAAATTTTGAAGATATTGAAATTTCTGCGAACACAAATTTTAAAGCTTTATCCACTTGGGATTCAATTGCTCTTATTTCAATAATGGCTGTGGTTTCTGCAAACTATTCTGTTGCTCTCGCAGCTGAAGACATTTTAAACGCAACTACTATCGAAGATTTGTGGAATAAAATTCAATCGAAAAAATAGGTCTTTTTTATGAGCAACGCGTTCTCTTTAGCAGGTAAAAAAATTCTAATAACTGGCGCAAGCTCTGGAATAGGCCGTCAGTGTGCTATAGATTTTTCAGCCGACGGCGCGCAACTTTTTCTCTGTGGGCGAGACTTAAATAAACTTCAAGAAGTTTCTAATCTTTGCTCAAATTCAAAAATAATTTCAGCAGATATCGCAACTCTTGAGGGCAGAAATTCTCTCGTAGAACAAGTCGAAGCTGTCGACGGTGTTGCTCTTTGCGCTGGCATCAGCCGTCACGCTCTTCTCAAGTTTGCTAGTGATGACGACATTGATTCCGTTTTGCAAACCAACACTATCTCGCAGATGAAACTTATAAGAGATTTAGTAAAGCAAAAACGCGTAAATAAAAATGCATCTATCGTTTGTTTAGCGAGCGTTGCTGGCGTGATTTCTAGTCCTGCCTTATTTGCATACGGAACTTCTAAGGCTGCCGTAATCGGCTTTTGCAAAAGCATCGCAGTTGATTTGGCTCCAAGAAAAATTAGAGTAAACGCAGTCTCCCCAGGCTTTGTAAAGACTCCTATGACTCAAGAATTCATCGACAAAGAACCTGAGCTTTGTGTAGCAGATTCAAAAAAATATCTGCTAGGTCACGGAGAACCAGAAGCTATTTCTAACACAATTCACTTCCTGCTATCCGACGCGTCTGCTTGGATTACAGGTACAAATATTCTTGTCGACGGTGGTTATTCTTGCCACAAATAATTTATGAAAGACATTCTTATTATAGGCACTGGCGGTCTCGGACGCGAAGTCTATGGTATTCTTCAAAAGCGCATTGAAGCTGGTGCAAACTGGAACTTTAAAGGTTTTTTAGACGATAACCTAAACGCTCTTGATAATTACAACTATCCAAAAGTCATAAGCACTATCAAGGACTATGAGCCTAAAGAAAATGAATTTTGTCTCTTATCTATTGCTTCTCCAAAAACAAAAAAAGCAATCTCTGAATCGCTCCTCCAACGTGGTGCAAAATTTGAAACTTTGATTCACCCTCTCTGCTCGATTGGTCCAAATGTAACTCTCGGCGCTGGGCTTATCATCTATCCTTTCGTCTCTATCACCTGCGACTCTACTATCGGTGACTTTGTCACCATAAATTCTAGTTGCAGCATCGGTCACGACACTTCTATTGGCAATTTCTCCACTCTTAGCACTGGATGCGATATCACTGGAAACGTTAAACTCGGCGAAGGCGTATTCCTCGCTTCTAACGTAACCACTATCCCAAAATCAAAAATCGGCGATTACGCCTCCATAGGCATCAACTCCTTCGTCGCCGGCAAACTAAAAGGCGAAAAATCTTATTTGGGTAACCCTGCTACACCACTATTTTAAAAAAGGCGAATTTGTTAAAGAATTTCTTATTTAACGAAATTCGCCTTTTTCTAATTATTGTTGTTTCAAGATTTTCTCAACAAGACGCTACCTTGTAACCACAAAAGGCTTGTGAATGAAAAAAACCTTTGCAAACCGAGGCAAGTGCTACTTGCGGCGAAGAGGAGCTTGTGCATAGAAGACTCAACGCATTGCTTCGCAATTGCTTTTCTCGATGAGCTGATTTTATAAGCGAAGTTGAAGAAGTTTGTTAGCGTGTGGTGCACCTATCCTTAAACCAAAAATCAAAGCACGAAGTACGCCTCTTCCAAAACTATAAAAAATTCTTCATTTTTAATTAAAAACAAAAAACTCTGAATTTTACATTCAGAGTTTTTTATTAATAATTTGGCGTCCCCATGGGGATTCGAACCCCAGTTCTTGGAATGAAAATCCAATGTCCTAGACCGGGCTAGACGATGGGGACCTATCCAAATTAAAGCACGTTATATTGATTTTAATTTTTCAACATGCAAGCTTTTTTTTCTAATTTTTGCATTTTTATTTAAAGCCTGTAAAAATCAGATGAAATGTAAACATTTCAAATATTTTATTCTATTGAATACAATTTCTTTTTTTACTAAAAATGTAATATCACTATTAATTCTTTCCAAATAGCAAAAAAGTGATTCCTTTTAAAATCGCATTTAACGATTAACTGGAAGAAAAAAAGTAATTCACAAACGAAGTTGGAAAGAATGGATGCGAGTGGAAAAGGCATCCTTAAACTAGAATCAAAGGACGAAGTCCGCCTCTTTAGAAAAATAGCAATATGCTTAAAGGTTAATCGTGTAAAGCTATTGCGTAAGCAATGCGTTCATTTGGCGAGTGTAGTAGGTCAATATAGATGCAAACCCAGTTTGCTGCGCGCCCGGCAGGAGTCGAACCTGCAACCTTCTGATCCGTAGTCAGAAGCTCTATCCAATTGAGCTACGGGCGCGTGTAAAATAAATTCAATGTTGAATAGAAACGAAAATTTTTAAGTAGACCGCCCGAGATTTGAACTCGGAACCAATTGCTTAAAAGGCAACTGCTCTACCATTGAGCTAGCGATCCATTTATTAAAGAAAGTGAATCTATATTTCCTTTCTCCTTTGGCAAGCTTTTTTTTAATTTTTTTGCAAACTAATATGTAAAGACTCGTAAAAAAACTGCTCTTTTAGTAGAATAAAAGTGCGAAACTCATATCTTCAAAAATACTTGACCGCACAGAAGAATAGGAGATTTTCATCAGCGCGACAGTTTCTTTTTCTAATGAAGAATAGGAAATTTAGAATTTAGAGTGAGTGGAACATGTGATTTTCATTAGGAAATTTTTTAACATATTATAGTTTATTAGTATCGCGGACGAGTGGAATGTAAAAATTTCTGCTCGTCCGTTTCTATTTTAATAAAGTTCGGAAAAGGGTGCATTTCGCGCTCTAATGCGAATTAAAGGATGGGTGTTCTATTTGCTTATAAAATCAAATAATTTTTTGGTAAATTATGAATGATAAAAAGATAGCAATTATATATGTTTTTTTGAGTGAAATTTAGATATAAAAAATAAACTTTTTTTGACATTTTTTTAGAATGTTTTTAGATCGTCGTAAAAAAATAAGGGTTGACAAATTTTGGTGAAAATACGACTTTTTGGGTATTAAAAAATGACACTTGGGCATTACAAATCGATTCTAGTGGCAACTACACGCGTTGTAGGGGCATTCTTGACGTCTACCCCCCCCCCCCCCCC
>JGI994J12354_10005117_pt1 | contig 11417 bp, 11 predicted proteins | sample IntmicLarv3ML3BL_FD_12354 | JGI IMG/M metagenome (IMG submission 12354) | reverse complement strand
AAGACCATCACTCCTTGTATGTTTGGTGTGGTAACTTGATTTTACAAGAAAGATGGCTCTTATGCTATTCTTTTTTTATCTCACCCCAACATTTAGTGATGAACCCTTTTTTGTGATTGTGTTATGTATATTTATGTGCTATTATACCAAAGTTAGACAGTTCGAAACCATCCTGTCTATAAACAAAACTATGGAGGAATTTATATCTATGAAGAACAAAACGCTTTATCTTACTCAGGCGGCAGTAATAGCCGCAATCTATGTTTTACTTGTTTTTATAACAAATCAAATATCAAGTTATTTGAATTATGGGTTGGTTCAATTTAGGCTTTCAGAAGCTCTATGTATTCTGCCTGTATTTACCCCTGCTGCAATTCCAGGGCTTTTTATAGGGTGCTTGCTCTCTAATCTAATGAGTCCATTATCCGTCTGGGATTGGATTTTCGGGAGCGGGGCAACATTGCTGGCGGCTATTTTTACATATATGCTGAGAAAGTATAAGTGGACGGCGCCTATACCTGCGGTTGCTGTAAATGCTATTGTAGTGGGGATAATGCTCTATTGTCTTGGAATTGTAAATGAGGTTACAGGAGTTGTGGGATATACGGCTATTTTTGTTGGTATGGGTTCGGTTGCACTTGGTCAGATAGTTGTGTGTATGGGACTTGGTTATCCGCTTATGAAGATATTGGACAAGGGCAATGTTATTAAACCGTTGAAGTGAGTTAAGTTGAACCATCAAAGAAAAGTCTGGTCACAGACTTTTCTTTGTGCGGTTGTATCGGTGTTTCCATTGAAATATACATGTAAGTGATAAAATATTTATGCAAATCACAGGCATTATGTTAAAATCTGCTGTTTCAGGAGGAGTGAATTTCTCATTAATAGCTGCTCTTGTGACAAGTTCCTCATTTACAGAGATGTCAAAGATACCCTCTATATTTTCTAAAACATAACCATCTGGTGCTTTTAGTTCTTGGTATTTATACTTACCGAATTTGAGATTTTTAATGAAAATTTCGCCATTTTCGTTGCTTGTAAAGACTCTGTCAAAGTCACTATTATGTTCATCTGTACCCCATATGCGATATTCAGCCCCTTGCAAATGTTTGGAGGGGTCTTTAGAATCAATTTTGGTAAGTTTGAAGTTTCCTTTTATGAGTTCATTTTTAATTTCTCTGTTGATATGATTTACAGATATATCTTGATTGCTATATTCAAGATTAACCTCTATTAGTGTTTCATTTAAAATGTAGCCAGTAGGGGCAATTTTTTCGCGGATATAGTATTTTCCAAGAGGAAGTTCAGAACTTGTGACATGATTGGCATTTTCTGAACAGGTAAGTGTTTCAACAATGTTCATATTTGAATCAAGAATTTCAAACACTGCGCCATATAGCGCTGAACCTGTTTCGCTATCTGTTTTATTGATAGTAAGTTTTGTAAGTTGGGCACTATTACTGGCTATTATCTGAATAATCTTGTCATTCGTTTTGATTGAAAACGGATATTTTGTTGTATTAAGTACGAAACCATGAGGTGCTTTTATTTCTCTCAAGTAATAGTCACCATAAACAAGCAGGCCACTTTTGGCTTTACCATCACTTCCAGAGGTAAGTTCTGCAATTTTGCTGTCATCAAGTGCATTATATATACCAAACACAGCACCACTTAAAGAGTTTTCATTGTCATCAAGTTTAAGCAATTCAACATAACCTTTTTGAAGTGCATTGTTGATTGTACACTTTGTGATTTCATTCGATTTAATTTCTATTTCTGTTGTTCCTGGGCTGATGTATCTTTCTTCAAGTCCTGGTTCTGTTATTTTGTATGTACCATCTGCCAAATCTTCCATGGTTGCTTTACCATTGATATCTGTGCGAATGCCTTTGTCAACATTATCGCCTTGTACTCTGAAATACACATTTTCTATGATGCCATCTTCAGCAGTTTTATTGATTTCCAATGAGCCTCCCGATGAAGTGAGCATAATAGAGCCACGAGCAACTGGATAAAAATCAGTTTTAAGAACTGTAACAGGTTGTGAATCACCTGTTGCAGGAGCATACCAATATATATTTGCGGCATCTCTTGTATCATGGCCTCTGAGTATATTGTTTAAATTGATTGTATTTCCAACATAGCTTTTGTCGGCTGTTATGGTTAAGATATCTCCGTCATTTCCAGTATATCCTGATATTTCAATTCCACTTGGAAGTTTTGAATAATCAATATCATAGTTACCATTTAAATTGTTGAAAATTATCTTTGTAGTACCTTTTAATTGTCCATCTTGCATTTCCAATTCAATTGTTGAAAAATTTGCAGTTATTGAGTGTTCGGGACGAATCCCAATCCTTGCTTTCTGAACGAGGAACAGATAGAAATCATATACAGCTTGATTGCCGGATTTGGGTCTGACATTTTCTGGTTTCATCATGTTTACATATCCGATACTCTCTGATTCTGTAAGCCATGTTCTAATGGCATTTTGCGTTGCATATCGAGCTTCGGAGTTAGACAGTCCGCCATTTGAAAAAGGATAGCCATATTCTAATAGTGCAATTAAGCCCCTTACTGTCTCAGCATTATACATTATTGCCTGATTAAATTGAATATATCCTCCACGTGGATTATCTGCCATGTGATCAAGACAATATGCAACATTTCCACCAGTTTCATGCTGTGGTGTCAGTAAATCACTCCATGAACCATTGGAATATGCTTGAAATAACTTTGGGTCATATCCGGTTGAAATTGTTATATTATCCTCCGTATCAGCAAATATAAATACATTTGTTGATAAAAAAATGGCTACTATCAATATAACTGATAATAGCCTAAATATGCTTTTCTTGAATAAATGTTTCATAATTTATTCTCCTCTCATAATTTAATTTTGAAAAATTAATCTCCTCTCACAACAACCCAATACTGATTATTGTATTGAATCACTCCAATTCCTATTTTTTCACATTCTGTAAGTTGTCCTACATGAAAAACCATTGCCCAGCCTATTGGTTGTGGTTGTGCGCCAAGTGCCTGCATTGAACAACTTTCCAAGAAAAAATTATCAGTCGAATGATGAGTTTTATTTGCAAGAGCCATTTTCTTAGCATGTTCAACACAGCCTTTACTCATTTTTACATCAACACTTGCCACTGGGGGATAACCGTCCTCTGCTTTTATATCATTTATACCAAGCAAAATTCCGTTTATAAATGTTGAATCCATAACAATCATTTCGGTGGGTTTTTGTGTAAGAATAGGGGTTGATGGTTTAGGTGTGGAGGTCTTTGCTGGTGTAGAAAAGGGTGTTGGTTGTTTTGTTGGAGTTGGTTTAGGAGTTGATTTGGGTGTTTGTGGTGCTAATGTTGATTGATAGCTTGGGATTGGAGTGGAAGCTATTGTAGAAGAGGGTGAATCCAAATTTGTACTAGGTGAGTTTGGTACAGATGATTGTATTGTAGTTTCATGGTTCGCCACAGATTGAGTTTGAGTTGTTTGAGCAGTTTCTGCAACTTCAAGAGTAGTTAAAGGTGAAGTATCGACCACATTATTACAACCCGCAAATATAACAATCAATAGTATGACAATAAGAATAAAAATTTTTTTCAAAACAAAAACCTCCTCAATACAGTTTAATGTAATAAATTTCCAATATATTAATTAATATAATACACAAAAAGAAGAATTAGTCAACTTCTTTTTGTGACAAATACAATAGTTCATATTATTTAAGCCATATTATTTTATTTTCAAGGTGCAACGAAAATTCTGCTTAATGAGATTATATATATTTAAAAATTGGCTTCAAGCATTTCCCGTATTTCCCGAAAAAAATAAAAAAACCTTGATTTTCAGGGCTTTTTTATAAAAATAATTCTCCCAGTTATTATTTTTGTATACAAAAAACTGCTTTGCGTACAAGCATTATTGCCGCAAAGCAGTTGGTTATAAGTGATTTGAATTTTTATCTGGATCTTTGCTGTAAACCGTCGATTTTTGAAAGAACCCAATCATATTCAGTAGTTGAAATTACCGTTCCGCAATACTCACATTTACCAGATTGGTTAATGTTTATATTTGCACCACAGCTTGGGCACTCACCAGTCTTAACAGCATCTGTTTCTGCTACTGTCTTTCCGCCAGCAGAACGTGTCATCTGCCATCTGAAGTCAAGATAATAGGTTCTGTCAGGTGAACCTGTGATAATCTGTGAAGGGTTACTCTTCTTTACAATATAATCCTTTAGCTTAACTCTTAGCCATATGTTGAGGAACTCGGTATGTCCATCAGTTGAGAAGGACTCAAGCTTGGATTGAAGAACGGCAATGTTTGAAGAAACATTTTTCTCATCACGTGTAATTTTATCCGCAATCTGTTTAGCCTGCTGTTCATAAAGTGCATTGCTAAGGAATGGTCGTACAGGTTCATAATCCTGATTACACCAAGCAAGCTGCATGGTAGTGAAAAGATTTTCTACTTTGCTGAGCATTGCCGCCTCACTAAATGTTGGGTCAGTCTGTTTCAGATTATTAATACTTTGAATGTTGACAGAAGAAGTATCCGACATCTGAAGTGGTGTAGTGGAATATGTATTTGTAGGACTCGCATTTCCAAATTTATTTTTTCTTATAGCAGAAAAGACAACAAAAACAATAACCAGTATAATAATGACTATGGCACTAGGGCCACTAATCCCGTCACCGCCACCACTGCTGTCCCAACTACCAGAAGAATAGTCATTATAATCGGAACCACCAGAATAATCTCCGCCACCGCCGCCCCAATCACCGCCATGGTCGATAAAATCTCCGCCAAAAATGGAAACCGCATGGAAGGCGAGCAATGCCGCAACAAGTATTAAAACTGATAAGATTATAAATTTTTTCTGCCTATTCATGATGAAGCACCACACTCAGGACAGAATTTAAAGGGTTTCTCAGATTTAAATCCGCATTTTGAACATATGCCATCAATGGGAGCTTTATTTCCACATTCTGAGCAGAATTTACTGCCATTTATAGCACCGCACGAACAAGTCCATCCGTTAGTTGAGGTTTCGGGTTTTTCTTTTCCGCACTCTGAGCAGAATTTACCATTGTTTGAAGATGTACCGCATTCACATGCCCAGCCATCACTTGCTTGTGCAGAAGTGTTTTCTGATTGTGAATCAGATGCTTTCTGAGCATTCATAGCGTCAATTTGTTCTTTCTGTGACTGCATTGCAGCTCCAGGGTTGACACCCATATTGCCAACAGCAGTAGTTGCCATTCCAAATCCCATAAAACCCGTCATAGCGCCGGAGGAGTTTGAAGCGGCATTTTCCATTGCACGGCCTGCTGAGCCTGCAAGATGACCGCTTTGAGTATAAGCATCTGAAAGTTCATATTCACGTATTTTAACATTAGATTCTTCAGTGAATTTAATGCTTTCAACCGCCACAGAGAGAAGTATGATACCGCGGTTTTTAATAGGTTCATCATAATTTTTTGCTTTCATAGCAGTGATTATTTCATCATCTTTATGAGGCAAATCCATAGCTTCTATTTTGTATTCATCACTTCCAAGTTCTGCTAAAGTATTTCTGAAAACTGAAATAAATTCCGAACGTATCTGTTCAACTAATTGGTCTTTATAATAGATGTTGGTGGTACCCGCAACATTATTCATAAAGACAAACGGGTTCTCAATTTTAAATGTATACTTTCCAAAAACCTTGATTTCTACAGCCATAGGGTAGAGGGAGTTGGTTCTTGGATTGAAGTTTGGATGTCCCCAGTCTTTATAAGGTATTGCCGCAGGAGTTCCGAATTTATTGTTGAAAAATTCAGTTGCGTTGAAGAAGTAAACTGCCTGACCTCTCGCAGGGGTTCCATTATACTTAAATCTCTCCCACATTTCCTTGAAAACCGGACCAAACTGTCCACCAAAGAAAGAAGGTGAAGTGCTGTCATCAAAGGTGTATGCACCTGGTTCAGCAGTACCATCCTTTATAACACCAGTATCGACAATCAAAGCGAGCTGTCCTGGCTGTACAATAATTCTTGAACCCTTTGAAATTTGTCCTGTTGGCGGAGTTACCCGAACCATAAGGGTATTGTCATTCATGTTATCGCATTTAATGGCGTCAAGCCATTGATCATGAAGAGTTCCTGTAATCGCGTTTTTTGCAGCTTGTATAAGTCCCATTTTTCATAGTCCTTTCAACTTAATATTTTAAATTCATTATACATAATTAATAGCTTGACAATCAAGTGAATTGTGTATAAACTTAATAAAAAAGGGGAGCTTGTACCACAGGCTGAGAGGAAAGTATGACTTTCGACCCTATAAACCTGCTCAAGGTAATGCTTGCGAAGGGAAAAATATTCGGCCGTACATTTTTCGCCTCTGCATTATTTTGCAGAGGTTTCATTTTTTAAAAAACAATATTAAAAAGGAGAAATTTATGGTTAATTCAAGTATTGCAATTCAGGTTTTACCGTCAGTTGAAGGTGAAGAGGTCATAAGAGTAGTTGATAAGGTAATAGCATATATTAAGAGTACAGGGTTGAACACCTTTGTGGGTCCATTTGAAACCACAGTTGAGGGAGATTATGATGAGCTTATGAAAATAGTAAAAAGGTGTCAGGAAATTTGTATTGAAGAGGGCGCACCAAGTGTTATGTCCTATGTGAAAATTTCCTATAATCCAAAGGGAGTATGGAGCATTGAGAAAAAAGTTACAAAACATCACCAATAAATATCTTGCAGGAGTAATAACAATAGCGGGAATACTGATACTTTGGCAGATAATGTATGAAATTCAGGTTGTTCCGCACTTTATGCTTCCATCACCTGTTCTTGTATTAAAAGCATTTGCGGCGGATTTTTCACTGCTGATGAAGCATAGTGTAGTAACAATTACAGAGGCGGTTATCGGACTTGGAACGAGTGTGTTTCTCGGACTGCTCCTTGCAGTTTTGATGGACAGTGTTCCTATTATATATAAAGCGATATATCCGTTGATAATAATATCGCAGGCAGTGCCTGTAATAGCAGTTGCCCCTCTTCTTGTACTATGGTTTGGGTATGGTATTGCACCTAAGGTTCTGCTTATAGTGTCAGTTTGTTTCTTTCCGATAGCAGTTAATTTGTTTGATGTTTTCAAAAATGTTGATTCAGACCAGATTAATCTTTTGAAGTCTATGGGAGGAAACAGGGTTCAGCAATTCATTCATATAAAGTTTCCATATGCTCTGCCTGTGTTTTTCTCATCATTGAAAATTTCCATTACATATTCAGTTGTTGGTGCGGTGATTTCAGAATGGCTAGGAGGAGATCAGGGACTTGGAGTATATATGACAAGGGTTCGCAAATCCTATTCATTTGACAAAATGTTTGCGGTTATATTTTTGATAGTTACAATAAGTTTGGTGCTTATTGTGATTACTAAAATTATAGAAAAGAGAGTTTTAAAATATAAAGAAATGTAACATTTACAGCCATAGTGTGGCGGAAAGGATAAATTTATGAAGAAAGTTTATATATTGGGTCTTGTATTAATATTAATGTTTTCGGTTTCTGCATGTGCAGCAAATCCTGCTGGGAGTGAGGAGACAAAACTTGAAAAGATAACAGTAGTACTTGATTGGGTACCTAACACAAATCATACAGGTTTATATGCGGCAAAGGATTTAGGGTATTTTAAAGATGAAGGACTTGATGTTGAGATAGTATCACCGCCTGAGGACGGAGCAGAGGTATTGGTAGCGGCAAACCGTGCACAGTTTGGAATATCAGTACAGGAAAATGTTATAAATGCAATGACTTCTGATGAATCATTGCCTATAAAAGGAGTTGCAACATTGGTAAATCATAATACCTCAGGAATAATTTCTCTTAAAAGCAAAGGAATAGAGACACCAAAGGATTTGGAAGGCAAAAAATATGCAACTTGGGATGCGCCAATTGAAAAAGCCATGATTAAAGATATAGTCACAAAGGATGGAGGGGATTTTTCAAAGGTTGAAATGATACCCTCGACAGTAACAGATGAAGTATCGGCATTACAGACAAATGTAGATGCAATTTGGGTTTTCTATGGATGGGGAGGTATTGCTACAGAGGTGGCAGGTCTTGAAACCAATTATCTAAGCTTTAAAGATATAAATCCTATTTTTGATTATTATACACCGATAATAATTTCTAATGATGAGTTCTTGAAAAATAATCCTGAAACTGTTCGTAAATTCTTGGCGGCGGCGGCAAAAGGTTATGAATATTCAATAAATAATCCTGAGGCGGCAGCCGAAATTTTACTGAAAAGTGCTCCTGAAATTGACAGAGAAATGGCAATGAAAAGTCAGGAATATTTGAAAGGTCAATATAAGGCAGAGGAAGCAGTATGGGGTAAGTTTGATGAGAAAAGGTGGAGTGATTTTGCGGATTGGCTATATAGTGAAGGCATAATCAGCAGAAAACTTGATGCCGGAGAAGGTTTTACAAATGAATTTTTGGGAGAATAATCTATGATTCTCAAAACGGAAAATATAACAAAATTTTATGAAAAACAGTGTGTCATTGAAAATATAAATGTTGAACTTGAAAAGGGTGAAATGGTTTGTGTTTTGGGGCACAGCGGGGTGGGAAAAACAACCCTTTTCAATGTTCTTGCAGGACTTTTGGAGCCTGACAGCGGGCGTGTCTTGCTAAATGGTGAGGATATTACTGGAAATCCAGGAAATATTAGCTATATGCTCCAAAAGGACTTGCTCCTTCCCTATAAAACTGTTTTGAACAATGTTATTCTTCCTTTTATAATAAGAAAAAAAGATAAAAAACAGGCTGTTGAAAGGGCAATGGAGTTGATGCCAATGTTTGGTCTTGAGGGCTATGAGAATAAATATCCAAGTCAGCTTTCGGGAGGAATGAAACAGAGGGCAGCATTTTTGAGAACATATTTAACAGGAATTGCGAGAGATGAAGCGGAGGGAGTACTTCTTCTTGATGAACCTTTTTCTGCTTTAGATAATATGACAAAATACTCAATACATCAGTGGTATTTAGATATAGCAGAAAAAATGAATTTTTCAACACTCTTTATAACACATGATATTGATGAAGCTGTTTTGTTAAGTGATAGAATTTATATTATTCAGGGGATTCCAGGGGTAGTTGCTCATGAACTGAGGATTGAAAATAAACCTAAGGATAGAGAGCATTTGAAGGATTATATGCTTTCGGAAGAATTTCTTGAGTATAAACGTCTTATACATTCCTTTTAATAGGTTGTCATAGCAGGGTAAGAGGCCGCATAAATTGTTTGTAAAGTACTTTGGAGGTGCGAAATGAACAAATTTGAGCGGCTTTTCTTTATTCTTGAGAGAAATGACATGGTATCACATAGAGTGAGCAGTGATGTGCATGGTGTTGTTAAAATTATACTGACTGCGGATACTATGAGAATTATTGCAGAGGCAGGGAATTTAAAGGTTGCCTCTGACTGTTTTTATGAGATAGGAATTTTTCAGAAGAAAAATTCTCAGGAGTATGATATACCGCATTTTATAAGGGTTAAGCCGGATTTGTCTGGAAATGTGAGATTGGATACACAGATTCCATATAAGGGGTATCAGGTTGTAGGCGCGGTTCTTTCATCACTTTCCGAGGGGGAGAGGGAGTATCCAATGACTGCCTTTAAGATTAAGCAAGAGGAATGGCATAAATTACTGACGGAGGAGGTTGTAGAACCTCAGTGTAATGAGCAGGATAGCGAATTTAAAAGAATTCAGGAAGAACAAATTGAAAAACAATGGAGAGAGCTTAAGCACATGGCAGAGATTGAACAGCAGAAACAAGAGGCAGAAGAACCAGAGCTTGCATATATTGATAGGGACAAGGTGTTTGATAGGAATTTTGAAGTGTTTGACCCTTTTCACACTAGCAATAAGTCATATCGCTGGTGGAGAGAGAGGGATATGCATAAGGTGAATAAAATACTATTGGATATTAATATAAAATTGCCGTTTGAACTTAACAAAGAAAGTTATCTTGCTTGTGAATTATATGGGCATATATTGCTTGGTCTGTACAAAGATAGTTTGATTGGAAGAGAGTTCCTTATACTTGGGATTGCGGCAAAGGGTAAGAATGACCCAGGAAACTATTATTCTAATTCCAGATGGGAGGAACTAGAGCAGGTACAAACGCTGGGTGAGAGCGGATATTGGCTTACATATATAGATAGTACAACTTCAAAGGTGGTAAAGGTTATTTAAGTGAATATAATGAAAAAATAAATAGTCCCAAATAGATAAAAAAACAAGGATAAAAGCGAGAGCAAAGTTCTTGTTTTTTGGTATAATTGAATTATTACAAATCACAAGGAGTAACAAAATGTCAAAAAAATTGCAGAATGATAATAGGGAGAAAAAGCTTACTTTTTATATAACATTATAACAGGATACAGAAAGAAAATTTCTTTAATTTCAATTGAAAATTATAAATACTGAATGATGGTTGTTTTCATAAAATAATTATTTAATATTATTGCTGAAAGGAACTATTATTTATGAGTCAATTTGGATATGTGCGCGTGTCAGCTGTCAATCAGAACGAGGATCGACAATTAATAGCAATGGATGCATTGGGTATACCCAATGATCATATTTTTACGGATAAGCAAAGTGGTAAAAATACTGCAAGACCAGGATTACAAAAACTGCTGAAGACAGTTGAACAAGGCGATACTGTTATTGTGGAATCAGTCAGTCGGTTTGCTCGTAATACAAGAGATTTGTTGGAACTTATTGAAAAATTAACTATGATGGGTGTGGATTTTGTCAGCCAAAAGGAACACATTGATACCACGACACCCACCGGAAAATTTATGTTAATTGTTTTTGGGGCAGTAGCAGAATTGGAACGCAGTTACATTTTACAACGCCAGCATGAAGGTATTATGGCAGCTAAAGCGAGGGGGAAGCATTTGGGACGGCCGATAAAGCAGGTGCCAGATAATTTTGATTTGCTGATTCAGGACTGGAAACACAAATTTATTCCACTATCAAAAGTTCTTTGCGATTGTGGAAATATCAGTAAGAGTACTTTTTATCGAAGACTGCGAGAGTATTATCAAAGGTAAGAATAAAGAAATTGTCAAAAGATACACCTTTTGACAATATAATTTACACTCCATAAATAAAGACTAAAACCATTCAGCATGGCACAAATTGTCCTTCTGGGTAACTTTTCAAATACAAAATATTTTTTATGCAGAAAATGTCAAAGAACCACTTGATTTCTGTATTGAAACATAGTACACTTAACATATTGTCAAAAGGTGTATCTTTTGACAATTTCTTTATTCTTACCTTTGATAATACTCTCGCAGTCTTCGATAAAAAGTACTCTTACTGATATTTCCACAA
>JGI994J12354_10005116_pt1 | contig 11421 bp, 9 predicted proteins | sample IntmicLarv3ML3BL_FD_12354 | JGI IMG/M metagenome (IMG submission 12354) | reverse complement strand
GCAATGCAACGAACCACGCCGCCTCCGAAAAGTTGATCACCTCATTTTTCGCATATAATACACCTTCGCAATCAACCGCACATGCGCCACGAACAGCGTCGTTACCGCCAATGTTGCGAATATCTTAATGTCAATGAACGCGCATACGGCCGCTGCGGTTGTGATGCCGACGGAAATAACGATGTACGTCACCTCCGCGCTTTTCTGCCGCATGAGGGCGTGGCGCTCGTCGGTTTCGGCGATGTATGCCTTTTTCAATGCGTCCGGATTCCGCAGGACGCGGGTTAGATACGCCATGTTCGCAGCCAGCAGAATGACACCGGCACAGCACATCCCGGCTGCATAACCCATGCCGTAGTCCGGAAGGCTTGCAAACCAGTCCCAACCCAGCCGCGCAGCGGAGGTCGTGATGATAAGCACCACTACACACGCCAATATCAGCATTGTGTACAGCCGCATCCGCTTTTTAATTTTGTCCTTATACTTCTCCATTATCAAACCCCTCCACTTCTGAAAAGTCGAATATTTCCTCAATGGTTGTGCCGAAAAACCGTGCCAGCTTGTACGCCAGCACCAAAGACGCAGTGTATTTCCCTACCTCGATGGAGGTGATAGTCTGCCGCGTCACCCCGACGGCAAGGGCGAGCTCCTCCTGTGAGAGCTTCCGTTGCTTGCGGAGTTCGGGCAAGCGTGTGTCCATGTAATCACCCCTTTGCACAGTATGCTTTGCAATAAAAGAATAGCACGCTTTGCATAAAATGTCAAGCGTGCTTTGCAATATTTTTTGATATTCCGGAAAAGGTTGAAAGACATGGCCGGGCGGTGTATAATGAGGATAAACTGTAACGGAGGTCAGCCATGCCGGACAATCCTATTCAAATCCCGCAACCGCATACCGAAGGAACACCGCCACGCCGTCGGCGCAAGCAAAAAAGAAAGCTGTCGCCGCCGATGCTGATTGCCGCGGTGATTTTGCTGTGCGTTTTAGCAGCGGGGGGATATTACGCATGGAACAAATATAGGCCGAACAACCAGCGTATGGAGTTCTTCGCCTGGCACACGGGTTATACAGGCATGGCAGTGGTGCGGAATGAAATCCTCTGTCCGCCGTCGGTGATGACAGTGGTGCAAAACGGCGTGCCGTATCTGCCGGTGCAGTATGTGAAAGAAACCATTGACCCGCATTTGTTTTGGGATGCCGAGGCGAATCGGATTGCTGTCACCACGCCGACGCGGTTGATTCGCCTGCGGACGGAGGAGCTTAGCTATTTCGTCAACAATGACGAGTTTGTCTTGAACCTGTCGCCGCTGCGTATCCATGACGAGGCATACTTGCCAATTGATTTGCTGATGGAGCTGTATCATATTGACATCGTATGGCATGAGGAAACGGGTCTCGTCGTTATAGACGACAAGGCGGAAGCCCGTATGTACTTTGAAACACAAGCGAAAACGACGGCGCTGCGGTTTGAGCCCAACCATAAAAGCCCCGTGCTGGACAAGCTCCCCGCAGGGACGGTGCTGACGATGTTTTCGAACGAAGGGGGCTGGGTATACGCCCGTACAGCGGACGGGCGCCTGGGTTATGCGCAGGTGAAGGAACCAGTATTACTCCCGATGGTGGCGGGTATCCCCACTCCGGTGGAAGCGGTGCCGTCGCCGGCCATCAGCGGAAAAATCAACCTCGTCTGGGATCAAATTTCGACGGCGGAGGCCAGCGCCAATGCGGAACGGCGTCAGACGTATGATGGCTTGGACGTTATATCGCCGACGTGGTTTTCCTTTGATTTGGACAGCCTAAACGGCGACATCGTGAGTATTGCGGACTTGGGTTATGTGGATTGGGCGCACACGAACGGATTGCAGGTCTGGGGTTTGATTACGGACAATTTCAACGAGGTGGTCACGCGGGATATATTGAGCGATACGGACAAGCGCGAACATGTCATCCGGCAGCTTCTTGCGCTGGCGGCGACATATCGCCTGGACGGGATTAACATTGATTTCGAAATGGTGCGGCTGGCGGATGTGGCGCATTATCATCAATTCCTGCGGGAGTTGGCGCCTATGCTGCGGGAGCAGGGGGTCATCCTGTCCGTGGACACCTATGTACCTATGCCGTACAGCATGTATTATAACCGCGGGGAAATCGCGCGGGTGGCAGATTACCTGATTATCTTTGGGTATGACGAATACAACGGCAGTTCAACCGAAGCAGGGCCTGTTGCGTCGCTTGGGTTCGTGCGGAACGGTGTGATGCAGACCTTACAGGAAGCGCCGCCGGAGAAGGTTATCCTTGGCGTGCCGTTCTATGTCCGCGTGTGGAAGGAAACGCCGACGGCAGACGGTACGGTTGTGACATCGCGTGCGGTGGGTATGAACTATGCACGGCAGATTCTGGAGGATGGCGGCGCGAGTATTATTTGGGATGCAGCGGCAGGCTGTTTCTACGGTGAATTCATTGCCGAGGAGGATGGCGTGGACGTGCGGACGCGCGTATGGTTGGAGGACGAGTACTCCATGGCAAAAAAGCTGGCGCTTGTGACGGAAAACGACCTTGCCGGGGTCGCGGGGTGGCGGCTTGGGTTGGAAAAAGAAGAGATATGGCCGCTGCTGGACGAGACGCTGCGGTAAAATCCAATATTAAGAAAGCCGTGCCCAATGGGCACGGCTTTTTGATATACGGTTGTACTATAAACGCGTTAGTTACCTTTATTTTTCTTCTGCAAGAACGTCGGAATCTGGATTGTCGGGCCATCATTGTCGTCATCGTCGCCGAACATCTCGCCGATTTTCTTCAACGGGCGTGCGGCGGGTTCCTGCCGTACGGCATTCTGCTCGGTTTGCTGCGCGTTGGCGTCTGCCGGTGCGGCATCGCGCGCGATGGAGGAGACGCTGCTTATGCGTTCAAAACCTGTCGCGATAACAGTGATGACCACCTCGTCGTCCAAATCGTCATTGATGGAGGAGCCGAAAATGATGTTCGCATCGCCATCCACTGCATTCGTTACGATATCCGACGCGGCGGCAACTTCCATAAGTGTCAAGTCGTGACCGCCCGCCACACAAATCAAGACGTTTTGCGCGCCATTGATGGACGTTTCCAAAAGCGGACTCTTGATAGCCATTTCCACAGCGTCTTCGGCCTTGTTTTTGCCGCTTGCGCGGGCAATGCCCATGTGCGCCACGCCTTTTTCCTTCATGGTCGACTGCACATCCGCAAAGTCCACATTCATGATGCCCGGATTCGAAATCAAATCCGCAATACCACGCACACCCTGAGAGAGTACCTCGTCCGCCTTTTTCAAAGCGTCCTCGAGGGACATTTCCTTGCTGACTGTTTCCAGCAGCTTCTGGTTCGGCACAACGATAAGCGTGTCCACACTCTTACGAAGCTCGTCAATGCCTTCGACAGCGTTGCGCATACGCTTGCGCCCTTCGAAGTTGAACGGCTTTGTCACAACGCCGATGGTCAAAATGCCCATCTTCTTCGCGATATCAGCAATGACAGGCGCAGCACCTGTGCCTGTGCCGCCGCCCATGCCCGCCGTGACAAAAATCATATCCACGCCGTTAATGGCCTGCGCCACCTCGTCCCGTGTTTCTTCCGCCGCCTTGCGGCCGATGTCAGGCACGCCGCCCGCACCGAGGCCGCCGGTCAACTTTTCACCCAGCTGCAAGCAAACAGAAGCCCGCGAGCGCTTTAACACCTGGCTGTCTGTATTCACGGCGATGAAGTCAATCCCTTCAACACCATCCTGTATCATTCTGTCAACAGCGTTGTTCCCGCCGCCGCCGACGCCAATTACGGCGATTTTCGCCTTTTGGTTAAAGGCAGTATCCATATCAATCAACGTAAGCCCTCCCGCTTTCCAAAATACAATCTTGTCCATTGTTCTATTGCTCCATTGCATCTATTATACATGTATTCGCTTTCGATTTCCATATAAAAATGAAATATTCCCGCAGTTTATTTCAAAAATTGGAACACGGGGTCCTTGTTGATGTCCTCCATGTGTAAAAAACCGCGATCTTCCGCCGGGAGATTCGGCGCGAGTGCTTTTAGCGTTTGCACCTTGAGATCCGCATCGTCCATGCTGCCGAAAAAAATGTCCACATTCCGTAGGTAAAGGTGTATATCACGGCTGTCGGAAACATCCACCTTCACGATGTCCGCCAGTTCGTTTTTAACAAAAAGCTGCGACAATGTGACGACCGTGTCAAAGGCATCGGGGTTGTCCGTTTCCAGCAGACGGCCCACGGCGAAATCCGTGAAGGAAAGGCCGACAATGACCGGAAGCTTGTCCGTCATGGCGGATTGCGTACCCAGTACCATGCCCTCCCCATCGATGAGCAGGTATGTGTTCATCCGGCTGTATTCCACGTAGCCGCGCGCCTTGCGTTCCGTCACGGTGATGTTGATGGTGTCCGGAAAATCTTTCACAATCCGTGCACGCTGTATGTAGGGCAGTGCTTCCAGTGCTTGCGCTGCCTGGTGGGACATGACGGAGAAGATGTTGACATCTGCGTCGAGTCCGGTGGTTTTCAGGATTTCCTCCGCTTTCACAACGGTGTTGCCCTCGATATGAACCGTATGCACCGTGAACAGCGGCGAAAGCATAAGGAGCAAAAGAACAAAAACAATGGCTGCCGAAAGCAGCACGCCCTTGAAGAGGAAGCGCCCTTTTCCGGCACGTTTGGTGTGACGCATGCCGTCACCTCCCGTGGTATGCACACTCACAAATGACTATCTATATAGGATAACGATTTTCACAGTGCTTGTCAAGTGTGCAAAAGGGCGAACGCCCAAGAGTTTTGTCATGCATTGCGCGGGGACTTTAATAAATGCGTCCGCAGGATGTCCACAATGGCAGAGGGGTCAATAGGCTTGCCGACATGCCCGTTCATGCCCACGTCGAGGCATTTATCAATATCCTCGCGGAATACATTCGCTGTCATCGCGATAATAGGTATGGATGCCGCCTGCGGCAAAAGAAGCGCACGGATGGCGCGCGCGGCTTCGTAGCCGTCCATCTCCGGCATTTGTATATCCATGAAAATCAATTCATACAATGCGGGGTTTGTTTTGAACATATCCAGCGCTTCGCGCCCGTTTTCCGCACAGTCAATTTGGACGGCGGTATGCTCCAGCAGTGCGAGCATGATTTCGCGGTTGACTTCCACGTCCTCCGCCATAAGGATGGTGCGACCCTCAAAGATGTTATCCTCTTGTGCGTCGTCCGCGCCGCCAAGCGTTCCGGCTTGTATAGCAGCTTGCCCGCGTGCGGCGCGGACGGTGAAGAGGAAGCTCGAACCCTCGCCCAGTGCGGATTCAATCCAAATGGTACCGTTCATCATTTCCACAATGCTTTTGGAAATGGCAAGACCAAGACCCGTTCCACCAAATTTACGGGAGACGCTCTCATCCGCCTGCGCGAAGGAGCTGAACAGCCGCTGCTGCTGCTCCGGCGAGATGCCGATACCGCTATCCTTCACAACAAAACGCAGGAGGCATCCGGTTTCGTCCTCCTCTTCCAACATGACGGAAAGAGCAATCTGTCCGCCGCCCGGCGTAAATTTAACAGCATTGGAAAGCAGGTTCGCAATAATCTGGCTCAGCCGCTGCTCATCCGAAACGATGGCGTCGGGAACATTGTCCGCTACATCCACCGTGAAACACAGCTTCTTTTCATCCACGCGGTGTTGAACCACGTTTACAACGGTTGCAAGCATCCGCTGGACAGGGAAGTCTGTTAGGGAAAGCTCAAACTTACCCGCCTCAATTTTCGACATATCCAGCACGTCGTTGATAACGCCAAGCAGATGCTTCGACGCGGAATCAATCCGCCCGAGGCAATAATCCTTGCGCTCTATATCCGCGGTGGTTTTCCCAAGCTCCGTCATGCCGATGATGGCATTCATGGGTGTGCGCATTTCGTGCGACATATGGGAAAGGAAATCGCTCTTTGCGCGGTTGGCACGCTCGGCGTCTTCCTTTGCCACCATCAGCTCTTTCTCCAGCGTGCGCTTTTCCGTGATGTCCGTTGCGATAACGCCGAAGCCTTTGTGGCGGGAATCCGTCGCAAAGCTGGAAACGAGAAGCACTCGTTTCGTACCATCCAACCGGGTGATGGGTATCTCAAAAGAAGCAAGATTGCCGTTGAATAGCTTATCTCGGTATGACTCCCGCACCAACGCTCCTGTTTTTTCATCCACAAGCTCATACAGATTCTTGGGCATATCCGCGACGGTTTCATACCCCCAAATCTGTGCGCCGCCTAGGTTGGCATAATCAATATCGCCGCCCTCGCGGATGTAGAGCACAAGCTGCGGGGAGCTGTCTGCAATCTGAGAGACACGCATAAGCTCCATTTCTGTATCGTTGCGGGTGATAAGCTCCGACAGGACACTGCCGATAAGTTGCACCAGTTGAATGTCGCTGTTCTCCCAGCGCCGCACGCGGACGCAGTCGTCCACGATGATGGAGCCCCAATAGGCGCCCGAAACATGCATGGGTGCGAGGATGGCGGATTTCACCCCGAAGCCTTCCAAAAACGCGAAGGCAGGGTCTTTCGAAGTATCCGAACAGACAAGGTAGGGAAGCTTATCCGTCACGAACGTATCATACAGCACATGCCCGCTGCGGAAGGGGAGCTGTATATTCGAGCCGAACGCCATGTAGCCGTGCTTTTTATTGCTCCATTCAAAACGTCGCACAGCATATCCGTTTTCAATCGCATTGACGACGATTTTGCTGACGTCTAGGAAATCTCCTACCAGCGCGAGCGCGTTCCTCACCAGCACGGGTGTTTCGTCTGCGGTGATGAAGCTTTGCGACACCGTCGCCATAAGCTGCTGCTGCTCCAGCCGCCGTTTGAGCTGGTCCTCATCCGTCAGCGTGGCGAACATTCGCCGCGTGACCGTGACCATCGTCAGTACAAAAACCGCGCCAAAGAAGAAAATCAATGAAACCAGCAAATCCTGCGAATCAATCGTCCGCGCAAAGAAAAAAAACAGGTCTATCCCGAGATAACCCGCGAAGAAAAAAATCATCAGTAGCAGACCCAAATTGTAAATTATGCTTACACGCGCGCCGCCGTTCATGCGGTTGCGCTTCATGGCGGCAATTGTGCGGTTGTAACGAAGGATGGAGAAAAGCATTATCGTCGCGCCCACCGCGACCAAAGAAATGCAGAGTATCCTCATAACAAAAGACCTCGCTTCGACTGTGTGTTTGTGTAAATGCCCAATTCAGACATTATCTCATTGTACCATAACTTTTGCGAAAGGGAAACAAAATTTGCTTTGCTTTTCGCAGGTTACCTGCTATACTTATTACGAAAACGGAGGTGGTATTATGCAGCCGAATATTCTGTTTATCACGGCGGATCAAATGTCCTTCCGCGCGTATCCAAGTGTGTATGCCCAAACGCCGAATTTGAACCGCATCGCGCAGGAGGCGGTCGTATTCGACCGGTGTTATACACCTTGCCCCATGTGCCAGCCTGCGCGTGCGTCGTTCTGGACGGGGCGGTATCCGCATGAGACGACGGTCATTTCCAACGGCGGCGTGTTCCGTGACGAAGCGGTGAATCCTACGCTTGTGACGGTGGGCGACGTATTCCGCACGGCGGGGTATGAGACGGTACATTTCGGGAAGAAGCACGACGCGGGCGCACTGCGCGGTTTTACTTGTGCGGAAGAAAAAATGGCGGATATAACCGGCCCCTCGGCTTTCCCTTATACGCGGGATACAAAGGTAGATCGCTATACGGCGGATGTGGCGGCGGAATGGCTGGCAAAGCCTGCGGGGAAGCCCTTCTTCGCGGCGGTGGAGTTTGTGAACCCGCATAACATCTGCGAATGGGTAGGCATCAACGAGGGTGTGCATGACAATGCTGCGGACATGGGTAATTTGCCGCCGCTGCCGGAAAATTATGCCTTTGACGACATCGCGAACCGCCCGCACGCCGTACGGTATATCTGCTGCTCACACAGGCGGCAAACACAGACGACCGGCTGGACGGACGACAATTTCTGCGCGTATGTGGCGGCATATTACCACTACATCGAGGTGTTCGACAAAGAGCTGGGACGCGTGCTGGACGCACTGGAAGCCTCCGGGCAGGCGGAAAATACGGTCATTGTTTTCACTGCCGACCATGGCGACCATATGGCTGCGCGCGGGATGACGACGAAACATGCCGCCTTGTACGAGGAAGTCATGCACGTGCCGCTGTTCGTCAAGCTTCCGAAAGGGGAGACGCAGCACGTGGACACGCCGGTGTCTTTGCTGGATTTATTCCCGACCTTCTGCGGCATTGCCGGGATAGAAGCACCGATGGGCCTCTGTGGGCAAAATCTGCTAAACGATAACCTCGCCATGCGGGAGGCTGTGTTCGGTGAGTGGCACACGGAATGGGGCTACACCGTCGCGCCGGGGCGTATGGTGGCGATGAAGGAGTGGAAGTACAACCGCTTTATCGGCGATGGGGAGGAGCTGTTTGACCTCATCAATGACCCGTATGAAAAACGGAATCTGGCGCACGATACCGCGTATGCCGATATGCTGGCGGAGATGCGGGAAAGGCTTGAAGCGCACATAAAGGCGACGGACGATGATTTCTTCACGCTGTCGCCAAACTGCATGGTGAAATCGGAAGGCTGGGCGGCGCATCCCGTGGGGTATCAGAACCACGTTGGCCCCGCCGCGCCGGACGCATTATAAACTATCCTGAGAGGAGATATAGAATGCATACACAATGTTTGAATGGGGAATGGACGCTGTATTACGGCCCGGAGGGTGCAACGCCGGACAATTTCGGTAAAGTGGTCACAATGGGTGCGGATTACCGGAAGTGCCAGCATGGCGCGCTCGCGGAGGTTACGGCCGCTGTGCCGGGCAATGTGGAGCTGGATTTGTGCAAGGCCGGGCTTTTGCCCGAGGACATTTACTTCGGGGAGAACATTCTCGAGGCGGAAAAATTTGAGCACCACGAATGGATTTATGTACGCGATTTCGAGGCGGAAAAGGTTTGCACACCTGCGCAGCTTGTGTTTGAAGGTGTGGATTGCCTAGCGGAATACTATCTGAACGGGCAGCTTGTCGGGCAATCCGCCAATGCGTTGGTGCCGATTGTTATCAATGTGACGGGTGTCCTCTGTGAAGGGAAGAATACCGTCGCCGTGCGGATTCTGTCTATCCGCGAAACCGTGCAGAACAGCGAATACAACACATTTCTTGCAAGCTGTGGGTTCGGTTTGAATCTGGAATCGGTATACATCCGCAAGCCGCCGCACGCGTTCGGTTGGGATATCATGCCTCGTGCCGTCACGGCGGGCTTGTGGCGTGGCGTATCCTTGCAAACCGGTAAACGGGATGATTTCAAAGAGCTTGCGATTCATGTCGGGTTGCAAAAGGATAAAGCGGTGCTGAAGGTTTGCTACGATTCCGACATGCCGTACCAGAAGGGGACAAACTTTGCGCAGATGCACATCAAGGGTGTCTGTGGGGATAGCTGTTTTGAGGGGACACAGAATGTACACTTCAAGGCGGGCTTTGCGACATTTGAGGTCAAGAACCCGAAGCTCTGGTGGCCGTATGGCTATGGCGAGCCGAACCTGTATGATATTACCCTGACGTTGACAGTGGACGGGGAAACAGTCGCCACGCAAAAACTGCGCTACGGCATCCGCACGGTCGAGCTGGAGCGAACGGAGCATGTGGACAAGCCGAATGTGTTCCAGTTCATCATCAACAGCGTGCCGGTGATGGTCAAGGGTTCCAACTGGGTGCCGCTGGACGCGTACCACAGCCGCGACAAGGCGCGCTTGAAGCCGGCTATTGATTTGATGAGCGACATTGGTTGCAACATGATTCGCTGCTGGGGCGGAAATGTGTATGAATGCGACGAGTTCTATGACCTCTGCGACGAGCGGGGTATGATGGTGTGGCAGGACTTTACGATGGCGTGCCATCCGTACCCGCAGGATGAGACATTTATGAAGAACCTCGCGGCGGAAGCCGCTGTTGTTGTACGCCGCCTGCGGAACCATTGCTGCGTGGCGCTGTGGTCGGGCGATAACGAGAACGACATGATGATGTGGAACGCGTGGAGCAACCCGGACCACAACCTGCTTACGCGGAATGTGCTGCCGGAGGTCATCAAGCTGCACGACGCGAACCGGCCGTACCTGCCGAGCTCCCCGTATGTCACGGGTGCGCAGTTCAAAGCCGGGGCGTATGCCTTCATCGGAGAAGACCATCTCTGGGGGCCGCGGGATTACTTTAAGAGCGGGTACTACATGCGCTCACTGGCCGCGTTTACCAGCGAAATCGGCTACCACGGTATGCCGTCGGTGGAATCACTGCGGAAGTATATCAGTGAGGAAAACTTGAACAACATCAACCACCCGGAATGGGTGCTGCATTCCGCTGACCAGAAGAAGAACAACGCGCGCATCAACCTGGTGCCGCGGCAGGTCAAGCAGCTCTTCGGCGTGGTGCCGGAAGCGCTGGAGGATCTTGTCCTCGCCTCGCAGATTTCACAAGCGGAGGCGAAGAAGTTCTTTATCGAGCATATGCGCCTTGGCCGCCCGGCGCGCGCGGGTATCCTTTGGTGGAACCTGATTGACGGCTGGCCGCAGATTTCCGACGCGGTGGTGGATTACTATTACGACAAGAAGCTTGCGTATGACTATATCAAGGTCAGCCAGGCACCGTTTGCCATCATGGCGGATGAGCTCAGCGATTGGTACCAGCCCATTGTCGCGGGGAATGATTCCATGCAGACTGTAACGGGTACGTATACCGTTTGCGACGGGGAAACAGGAGAGCAGATTGTCGCCGGTGAATTTACGGCGGCGCCGAACAGCAACACGCCGCTTGTACGCCTGTCTATCATGTACAGTGAGCACAAGCTGCTCATCATGGAATGGGATACGAACATCGGCAAGGGACGGAACCACTACCTTTGCGGGCTACCACCGATTGATTTCGCGCGGTATAAGAAGTGGCTGCCGGTGATTTTGGGGAAATAAAGTAAAAATAACCGCGGAGAATTATCTCCGCGGTTATTTTTTGAGTCCGAGCACAACATCGGCAGACACATTGTAATACCGGCATAGGGTTATCAAATGCCGGACGGGCAGTTCGTTTGCGCCGCGCTCATACCGCGCGTACATCGTCTGCGAGGTGCCGAGCATTGCAGCGACCTTTGCCTGGGTGAGGTCATTGTCCTCGCGCAGGTCGCGCAATTTGTCCATATAGGTTTTCATGTACACGCCCCTTACAATATGATATGTAAAGGGTATCATAGTACATATTTTTACTATTGAATCTAGTAAATATTTGTACTATAATAAAGTTAGTGTATGATGAAAACAGGGGGTTGTATGCATGGATATTCCCAAGAGGCCGGG
>JGI994J12354_10005115_pt1 | contig 11423 bp, 10 predicted proteins | sample IntmicLarv3ML3BL_FD_12354 | JGI IMG/M metagenome (IMG submission 12354) | reverse complement strand
GAGGCGATTGCTGAGCCACTTACTTTATCAGATGGAACTAGCGCAATTAGCCAGCGTGGTGAATTAAATAGCTACTTCACAGATGCGGTTATTGAAGAAGTTATTACCGATTTGATGGCGGCGTATGATATGACAAGGGCCGAAGCTACCGATTTGTTATATAATGGCGGTTTACGTATAAATAGCACGGTGGAACCAACATTGCAAGCAGCAATGGAAGCAGAGCTGATAGGTAATGTGAACAATGCCTTTCCGCAAAACGTTTCCCACATGGTAGAGCAAAGAGATGAAAACGGAAATTTAGTTGAAGTAGAAGAGTTTCCGCAAGCAGCAATGATTTCTTTAAGTTACGATGGCGGTATAGCCGCCTGTGTTGGTGGCCTTGGCGAAAAACCGGGAGACCGGGTATTTAACCGCGCTATAGATGCCGTACGGCCAAATGGCTCAACAATGAAACCAATAGGGGCATACGCACTGGGAATTGACTACGGCTTTATCACATACTCTTCTGCATTTATGGATAGCCCGTTTCAGCAGATAAGAGACCCGCAAACCGGAGTGATTAGAGACTGGCCAAGAAACTATAGCGGGCAATATGCAGAAACAGAAGTTTTAGTGTACGATGCAATTGCACGTTCGTTAAACACTATAGCTGTAAAAGCAGGGGACCAAGTTGGCCCGCGCGCAATATTTGATTTTCTTGAAGGTACGCTTCACGTAGATTCTTTAGTATCTTCGGGCCCTGTGAATGATATGGACCTTGGCCCGTTGGTATTAGGCTCTTTAACCGAAGGTATTTCACCGGCACAGCTTGCAGGCTGTTACATGATGTTTGGAAACGGCGGGCAATTCTCTACCATTCACTCTTATACAACAGTGCTTGACAGTAACGATAATATTATTCTTGAAAAAAGAATTGTTACAACGCAGGCAATTTCACCCGAAACAGCTTATATTATGAATAGAGCTTTATATAATGTACTACACGGTGGTACAGCAAACGGTTTATACTCCAGGACAGGGCCTTCGGTAGGCAAAACAGGAACAACGTCTGACAATAAAGACCATTGGTTTATAGGCCTTACGCCGCTATACGTTACAGCAACTTGGTGGGGGTATGATACTCAAGATGCACTTACAGTAAACTATAACTCTCACCCGCCAACAACTGCATGGCGAAACGTAATGGATGCAGCACAAGCCGATTTAACAGCTGAAGAAATAGGCAACTTCCCTACTTGTTCAACAGTACAAAGGCTAACGTTCTGTGCAACATCCGGAGATTTAGCAGGCCCCGCCTGCCCTGAACAGCGTGAAGGTTACTACGCCCCGATAAGAACACCGGGAACTTGTATTTGGCATGGATAAAGTTTTATATTGTTAAAAAGCAAAGGCGAATTACAACATGTACGTGTAATTTGCCTTTGCTTTTTTATTTTGCCTTTTTCCATATGCACGTTTCATTTTTATAGAAACAATAAAGTTATATAATAATTACTATATTACATAATAAGTTTCCATTATTAATAATTAGTATAATTAGATAATTATTTTCAATAATAGTAATAATAGAAGTTACATATAATAAGTTCTATTTTTTAAGATAAATAATTAGTTCTAAAAAAGGCTATTATTTTGGAATAAATGTGAAATTTTGGGAAAAGTAAAATTTTTTCTATAACATTATATTTTGTTGAAAAAGTGTTGAATTATATAAATACTATTTTTTTAAAAGTAAGATAATTTTTTATATATAATTTTTCTAATTTTCTATAAAGATATAAACTTAAAAAAAATATTCTCTTGTAGAATAATTACTAAATAATGCAATATAAAATGTTTTTCTTGTTAAGAGTTTTTTACCTATATATAAGTATATACATGTATTCATAATTTTAGAAATAAAAGGTAGAATTGATATAAAAGGTTAATTGTATCTTTAGTAAAGAAATTTTATGTTAATTATGTTAATCATAGTAATATTTTATTTATATAGTGAAAATAGTTCCTGAATAAAGTTGATATTTTTAAAGAAAGCTTTTATGTTGCATAGTATAGGCTTTTATGGTAAAGTATTACGATAAAAGACAATTGTATTTTTGAGGAGGACGAATATGGCAAAGAAATTTTTACTTGTAGATAGCGATGTTTTACCTGAAGTTTTTTTGCGTGTTATTCTTGCAAAAGAATTACTTACAACTAATAAAGCAAAAAATATTACACAAGCTGCCAAAATGGCAAATATTTCCCGCAGTGCATTGTATAAGTACAAAGACAGTGTGTATGATATTGGTAATAGTGCCACTGCCATTACACTGCAATTGCGCCTGAGAGATGAACCAGGGGCCCTTCAAGCAGCACTTAGCGTGTTATCACATTCAAAAGCGAATGTTATTACAATTAACCAAGCTACCCCGCAAAACGGCGTGGCAGACGTTTCTGTAATGTGCAATATAAGTAATGTAACAAAAACAGCTGAAGAAATACTAGCTGAACTTGGGCGGTTGCAGGTAGTTATAGAAGTGCGCCGAATAATGCAAGAAACCGCAAATACAATATCTTGGGGTAGTGAATAATATGGCGAAGGTAACAGTTACAGTGCCCGCAACCACTTCTAATTTTGGTGCAGGCTTTGATAGTTTGGGGCTAGCACTTTCACTTTATAATATTTTTGAAATTGAAGAAGCAGAAGGAGTTACGATTACTTCTTGTGACAATGCTAATATACCATTAGACGAAACGAACTTAGTGTATAGAACGTTAAAATATTTCTATAATGAAGTAAATGCACCGTTTAAAGGGGTAAACATAAGGCAAATAAATAATATTCCGCTTGCGCGTGGGCTTGGCTCAAGCAGTACCTGTATAGTTGCAGCACTTTTGGCAGGAAACTATTTTTGTGGTAATTATTTATCTCAAGAAGAGATACATAAAATGGCAGTTAAACTTGAAGGCCACCCGGATAATGCTATGCCCGCACTACTTGGCGGGTTTGTAGCATCAGCTGTAGCAGAAAACGGAGATGTACGCTACACCAAGCAAGATGTAAGCGGGCTTGACTTTGTAACGTTTATACCCAGTAAAGAACTTCTTACCAGCGAAGCAAGGGCAGCACTTGCAAAGCAAGCATCATACGCAGATGCAGTGTTCAATTTATCAAGAACAGGGCTTGTTGTAGCGGCCTTTTGCACAAAAGACTATGATTTACTAAAAATTGGATGCGAAGATAAACTTCACCAACAATATCGTCTTCCCCTTATAAAAGGCGGTGCAGAAATTTTTGAGTTAGCAGAAAAACATAGTGCAAAAGCAGTATTTATTAGTGGCGCAGGCTCTTCGCTAATTGCCATTACTGATGCAGGTGATNCAGAATTCGTGAAAAATATGAAAGAAGATATGCAACAAATAAAAGATTTTCCCGAGTTCAGAATTGAAGTGCTTAAACCTGAAAACAAAGGTGCATTCATTGAAGTGAACTAGATATGATAGCGATTTTAAAAAACGGATGCTACTATGTGTTTTATGCATAGTGGCATTTTTTGTAATATTTTTCTATAGCAAAAAAAGCAAAGGTTAAGTATAATATAGTGAAATGCAATTATTAAAAATAGAAAAGTAAAACGAGGAAACATATGAACAGACAAGAACTGGCAAAAGGAGTATATCTTAATACATTAAGCGGAGAGAAATACAAACGCACAAGGCTTTCGTTGCATTTCATAACTAAGTCTCAAAAAGAAACTGCAACAGCACATGCACTATTGCCACTTATGATGGAGCGTGGATACGAGGCCTGCCCTGATATGACAGAGCTTTCAAAAAAACTGGCAAAATTATATGGTGCACACTTAAGCATTGGTACTTCAGTATCGGGTGAAAACAGGATACTTTCGCTTACTGTTAGCGGAATAAAAGACAAATACGCACTTGAAGGAGAAAAACTTTCAGAAGAGTATATGAACATATTGTTCGGGGTTGCTTTTCAACCTGTGCTAGAAAATGGCGTATTTAAAGAAAAAGAGCTTGAAATAGAAAAGCAAAAGCTAAAAGAAATAATACAGTCTGAAATCAATGAAAAGCGTGCTTATTGCATAAGGCAGGCACAACGCACATTTTTTGAAGGCAGCGATGCGCTAGGCATAGAAAAAGATGGATACCTTGAAGAAATTGATGGTATTACCGCAAAACAGCTTTACGAAGTGTATCAAGATATGATTCAAACCGCACAAATGGAAATATTTGTTATAGGCGGAGACAACCTTGAGATAAATATGACAGCGACAGCCGAGCGACCTGTTCACAATGTTGTAAAAGGCTCTTATGTTCCTAAAGTAGAAACAAAAGCAGTAATAGAAGAAATGGATACGGTACAAGGTAAGGTTTGCTTGTTATTTACAACAGGAAGAGAACTTACAATTGAAGAAAAAATGGTGCTACGCCTTGCGGTAACTATATTTGGTGCAAGCCCTATATCTCGTTTGTTTATGAATGTAAGAGAAAAGCAAAGCCTTTGCTACTATTGTGCGGCGGGTGTTTTAACCTTAGTGTCAAGCGTTAGGGTAGACAGCGGTGTAGAGCACGAAAACGCAGAAAAAACAATTAAAGCTGTTCTATATGAATTAGATGAGCTTGTGAAAAATGGCCCAACTGAGGAAGAATTAATAGCTGCCAAGAAAAGTATACTTAATTCCCTAAATGCACTTGAAGATTCTGCAGGTGCCACAGAAAATTGGTACTTTTCATCTAACGTATTTCAAGAGTGCAAAACTCCACAAGAAACTATAAAGCAGGTAGAAACAATAACAAAAGAGCAAATACAAGAAATACTTTCACTTTTATCTTTATCAGTACAATACACTTTGGCAAAAGGCGGCGAACAAAATGCATAAAGAACAAATTACACACGCTACAACAGGCGAACAATATACAAAAATTGTACTTGATAGCGGTTTAACGGTTTTGTGCTACCCTGTAGAAGGGTATAGTATAGCCCATGCAGTTTTCGCCACTGATTTTGGTTCAGTAGATAGAAAATTTACTATAGATGGCAAGCAATATGAAATACCTGCAGGTACTGCTCACTTTTTAGAGCATAAAATGTTTGAAAACGAAGATGGGAAAGACGCTTTTGAGCTATATGCACAAACAGGTGCAAGCGCTAATGCTTTTACAAGCTTTGACAAAACCTGTTATATATTTACTGCATCTGATAAAATAGATGAGTCTTTAGATATTTTGCTTTCTTTTGTTTCAAACCCGTATTTTACAAAAGAAACTGTACAAAAAGAGCAAGGCATTATTGCACAGGAAATAAAAATGTATGATGATAGTGCTGAATGGCGTATGTTTTTTGCTCTGCTTAGTGGAATGTATCAAAACTCTTTTGTAAAAGATGACATTGCAGGCACAGTGGAAAGTATAGGCGAGCTTACACCAGAGCTTCTATATTCATGTACAGATGCGTTTTATAATCCATCTAACATGATATTGAGTATTGCAGGTAACATTACTGAAGAGCAAGTATTACGTGCCTGTGAAAAGGCAGGGCTGTACGAAAGTAAAATAAACCCCGTACTTGTTAAAATACTTGAAGACGAGCCGCCAGATGTTGCAAAACGGGAAAATGTTTTTGCTATGGAAGTAGCACAGCCACTTTTGGGTTTGGCTTTTAAAGAAACAGCAATTTTACGTGAAGAGCGTCTGAAATATGAATTTATAGCAGACATTTTAATTGAGCTTATTATAGGGGAAACAACAGAGCTATATAGGCAATTACACGATGAAGGACTTATAAACCCTGGCTTTGAAGGTGATGTACTTTCAGGTGAAGGATACTTTAGCATATTTTTTGCCGGGGAGACTGAAAACCCCGATAAAGTACAAGAAATGCTGTTAAATGAAATTGCAAAAGTAAAAAAACAAGGTGTAAGTGCAGANGATTTTGAAGTGTGTAAAAACGTATTATATGGTGAATGTATTACAGAGCTTGAAAGTATGAGCAGTGTTGCTACCAATGTTGCAACAGCACATCTAAAAAAGTTTAATTATTTTAATGTAATTGATACACTTGCAAGCATTAAACTTGATGATGTGAACGAGACATGTAAAGAATGGTTTGATACTGAAAAAATGGTAAAAGTTGTAATTACCCCAAGGGAGGTATAGCATTGGTGTATCACGTGTCTTTCCCTGGTCTTGGGTTAGAGTTTACAGTAAACAGAGTGGCGTTTAGCATATTTGGATATGATATTTATTGGTATGGTGTTCTTATTGCTTTTGGTATAGCACTTGCAATGGTGTTTGTTTTTAAGAATGCACAAAAGTTTGGCTTAGATGATGATAAAATTGCCGATGTAATAATGATAGGGCTTATCGGAGGAATAATCGGCCTGCGTGCATTTTATGTTGCCTTTTCACCTGTAAAGTATGATTCTTTCTGGGATATGGTAAATATCAGAGATGGTGGCCTTGCAATTTATGGTGGCTTAATAGCAGGCGTGTTAACAGGTGCGCTTGTGTGCAAATGGAAAAAAGTGAAATTTTTACCATTATTAGATCTTGTTAGCGTTGGTTTCTTTATAGGACAAAGTATTGGAAGATGGGGGAATTTTACCAACCAAGAAGTTTTTGGTACAAATACCACACTGCCATGGGGTATGATAAGTGAAGGAACAACGCGTTACTTGCTTGCGGTGCAGCAACAGCTTGCAAGCAGAGGCATTATTGTAGACCCATATACACCCGTGCACCCTACTTTTTTATATGAATCTATCTGGTGTGTGATTGGTGCAGTAATAATTGTTACATTTATGAAACATAGAAAATATGACGGACAAATGTCACTTTTTTATATTGCGTGGTATGGGTTAGGCAGGGCGTATATTGAAAGTATACGCAGTGATACATTACTTGCAGGCTCAATACGCGTTTCGCTTGCAATAGGGGTTTTCTCAGCGATAATTGCAGTGGCATTATTAGTATATTTTGCCAAAAAGGGAAAAACCGGTATAACGCAACCACTTGTTGAAGAAAAAGAGCTACCTGTAGAAGAAACAGAAAGCGGAGAAGCAGAAAAAAGTGAGGATGAAGCTTCAACAAAAGAAGATGTTGATGAAGCGGACGTAGAAGGTGCCGAAGATATAACTGAAGAAAACAATCAAGAAGCAGAGGAAAGCTGAAATGGCAAAAATTATTGATGGCAAAATAATAAGCGAAGGTATAAAGCAAGGAATAAAAACACAAGTGTTGGCTTTAAAAGAAAAAGGTGTTACTCCTTCGTTAACGGTTATTGTTGTAGGCAATAACCCTGCTTCAGCCGCATATATAAAGGGAAAACAAAAAGACTGTGAAGAATGTGGTATCAATTCACAAGTAATTGCTTTGTCGGAAACAACTACTAAAGAAGAAATAATAGAAAAGGTGAAAGAATTAAACAAAGATGATACGGTAAACGGCATATTGGTACAGTTACCACTTCCAGAGCATATTAATTCAAATGAAGTTATTTCAGTTATTTCTCCACAAAAAGATGTTGATGGATTCACAACGATTAGTGCGGGTAACTTAATGCTTGGAACAGAGGGCTTTCGTTCATGTACACCGGCGGGTGTAATTCTTATGCTAAAAAAGGCAGAGGTAGAAATTAGTGGTAAACATTGCGTAGTAATTGGGAGAAGCAATATTGTAGGAAAGCCACTGGCTGTAATGCTTATCGAAGAAAATGCAACCGTTACAGTATGTCATTCAAAAACAATTAATATAAAAGAAATGGCATTGCAGGCAGATATTTTAATAAGTGCTGTAGGCAAGCAAGGCTTTGTTACAAAAGACATGGTAAAACAGGGTGCAGTAGTTGTAGATATTGGAATTAACAGAAATGAAGAAGGTAAATTGTGTGGTGATGTAAGCTTTGAAGAAGTATCAGAGGTTGCATCTGCTATTACACCGGTGCCGGGTGGCGTCGGGTTGATGACGCGGGTGGTGCTACTGCAAAATACAATTAAAGCAACATTGCAACAAAATAACATTTGCATTACTAATTAAAAAGGTAAAATTTATTGACAGTAAGTATGCTTTATGGTATAGTATTCAAGCCGCGTGTAAAAGGCTACAAAAGTGGTGTATACCCGCCTTCGGCAGCGAGTCTAAGTAAAAAAGAGGTATTATAATGTACGCAGTTATAGTTTCCGGTGGAAAACAGTATCGTGTAGAAGTTGGCGATGTTGTTTACCTTGAAAAGCTGGATGCAGAAGCCGAGCAAACAATTGTGTTTGACGAAGTACTTATTTTAGACGGCAAAATAGGTACACCTGCAATTAAAGGTGCAAGAGTAGAGGGCAAAGTAGTAAAACACGGAAAAGGCAAGAAAATTATTGTTTTCCGTTATCGCCCTAAAAAAGGCTCAAAAAGAAAATTAGGGCATAGACAGCCTTATACAAAAGTTGAAATTACTAAAATAAGTGGTTAAGGGGGGAATAAACTAGTATGGCACATAAAAAGGGTATGGGCTCTACCAAGAACGGAAGAGATTCAGAGTCAAAACGTCTTGGTGTTAAACGTGCAGATGGTCAATCTGTTTTGGCCGGCAATATTTTAGTTCGTCAAAGAGGTACACGTATTCACCCCGGTGAAAATGTTGGCAAAGGCAGTGACGATACTTTGTTTGCACTTGTAAACGGTAAAGTGAAATTTGAACGCCTTGGCAGAGACCGCAAAAAAGTTAGCGTATATAGCGTAGAGCAATAACATACAGGCAAATACCTCGGGCCAACCGGTTCGGGGTATTTTTTTGCTTACAAAATAGTAAAAATTATGCACAGAAGGTGCAAAAAAAGAAGTTACATGTTAAAATAAATATGTAATTTTTTGGAAAGAAAGAGAAATATGTTTGTAGATGTAGCAAAAATTCATATTAAAGCAGGAAATGGCGGTAATGGCGTAGTTGCATTTCACCGCGAAAAATATGTTGCAGCAGGTGGCCCAGATGGTGGAGACGGTGGTCGCGGCGGTAGCATTATTTTCGTTAAAGATGATAACCTTTCAACTTTAATGGATTTTAAATATAAAAGAAAATATGCGGCCCAAAGCGGGGAAGACGGAAGAGGAAGCAACCAAAGCGGTAAAAAGGGAGAAGACCTTACAATTCGTGTGCCAAGAGGTACGCTTATTAAAGATGCAGAAACAGGTGCAATTATAGCTGATATTTCTACAGATGAGCCTGTTATAATAGCAAAGGGCGGTAAAGGCGGGCTTGGTAACCAACATTTCGCAACGCCTACAAGGCAAGTACCTACTTTTGCAAAGCCCGGCATACCCGGCGAAGAGTTTGATATTATACTGGAATTAAAGCTTATTGCAGATGTAGGGCTTATTGGCTTTCCAAATGTAGGCAAATCAACCATTATTTCAGTTATAAGTGCGGCAAAGCCTAAAATAGCTAATTACCACTTTACTACACTAACGCCTGTTTTAGGCGTAGTAAGGGTAGATGAAGAGGCGTCTTTTGTAGCGGCTGATATACCGGGAATTATTGAAGGCGCTAGTGATGGTGCGGGGCTTGGGCATGCTTTTTTACGCCATGTAGAGCGATGTAGATTACTTGTGCATGTAGTTGATATTTCAGGCAGTGAAGGCAGAGACCCAAAAGAAGATTTTGAATTAATTAACAGCGAGCTAAAAAACTTCAGCGTACCGCTTTCTTTATTACCGCAAATAGTGGTAGGGAATAAAAGCGATATAGCTAATGAAGAGCAAATACAAGAATTCAAAGAGTTTGTTGAAAAACAAGGCTATGCTTTTTATGCTATAAGTGCGGCAACTATGCAAAATATGGGCAAATTGCCCGGAATTATATATGAAGAGTTACAAAAGCTTCCGCCTGTAAAAACATACGAAGTAAGCTATGTAAAACCTGAGCCTAATAAAGATACAAGGGCGTTTAGCATTACAAGAGAAGCAGAAGATTTATTTGAAGTTGATGCTGAATGGCTTGTTCGTATTCTAAATGGTTCTAATATTGAGGACTATGAAAGCTTACAGTATTTCCAGCGTCAGCTTATGGATTCAGGCGTAATAGATGCGCTGAAAGAAAAAGGAGCAGATGAAGGGGATACCATTCGCATAGGCGAATATGAATTTGAATTTATTTTATAATGTACATTTATAACATTTGAAGAAAGGTGTATGTATGCAGGAAGAAAACCAAAGTGTACCATTAAAAGAACAATCCCCTCTATCTTTGGCGTTTTTAGGGGACGGTGTTTTTGAATTACTTGTGCGCAGGCACCTTGTAGAAACCACCAAACTGAAACCAGCTGCACTGCACAAAAAAGCAGTGCAATTTGTAAGTGCAAAAAGGCAATTCATTATTCTGGAGAAATTGCAAGAGTTTTTAACAGAACAAGAAAAAGACATAGTGCGAAGGGGGAAAAATTCCTCTAAAGCTACTGTTGCAAAACATGCAACCTCAGAAGAATACAGAGCATCAACGGCACTGGAGGCCTTGTTTGGGTACTTGTATCTTTTAGGAAGCGAAAAGAGAATTACAGAACTTTTTGAAATTATATGGGAATTTGCAGAATAAATATTGCTTATAAGTTAAAGAGTGAGAAGAGAACTGCGTATAAATTACTGTTTATTGAAAACAAATAGTGCATATGGTAGAATATATTGATGAAAAACTACCTAACTGTAGGAGAGATTTTTATGTCAGGGCATTCAAAATGGAGTACTATAAAAAGGAAAAAAGAAAAAACGGATGCGCAAAAAGCCAGCGTTTTTACAAAAATGGCACGTGAGATATCTGTTGCGGTAAAAGAAGGCGGCGCAGACCCTGCAAGCAATGGAAAGCTACGCGATATTATTGCAAAAGCAAAGTCTCAAAACGTGCCATCTGATAATATTACGCGTATAATAAAAAAGGCGAGCAGTGATGATAAAGAGAATTACGAAGCCATTATGTATGAAGGCTATGGGCCAAACGGAATTGCTGTTATTGTAGAAGCGTTAACCGACAACCGAAACCGAACTGCTGCAAACATGAGGCATTATTTTGATAAGTTCGGCGGAAACCTTGGTACTACAGGGTGCGTGGCATTTATGTTTACACAAAAAGGTATATTGGTAATTGATGAATATACGGGTAGCGAAGATATTATTATGGAAAGTGCTATTATAGCCGGGGCAGAAGATATTTCTTTTGAGGACGGTATAGTGGAAATTACGACAGCCCCAAGTGATTTGCGAGCAGTAAGGGAAGCGCTTGAAGAAAACGGATATAGCTTTGTTTCTGCTGAGATAGCATATATACCTGCAAACACTACCAAGCTTACCGATGAAAATGATATGAAAAAAATAGGGCTATTATTAAATGCGCTTGATGATGACGATGATGTACAAAATTACTGGACAAGCCTTGAAAACGA
>JGI994J12354_10005114_pt1 | contig 11424 bp, 7 predicted proteins | sample IntmicLarv3ML3BL_FD_12354 | JGI IMG/M metagenome (IMG submission 12354) | reverse complement strand
CCGGTTTTCACAAGGTGTATCGGCAGGCGGGCATGGTCTGTGCCGATGTCGGCCAGGCGGCGGCCCGGCCTGACAAGAGCCGCTATAGCCGCCAGTCTTTTGGAAAGCGGCATAGCGTCAGTTCTCCTTTTTGAAGGTAAATTCACCATCGGAGCAATCGCACAAAACAGCGTCGCTCGCTTTAAATTCACCCGATAAAATACTTTCGGAAAGGGCATCCTCTATTTTGCTCTGTATCGCCCTGCGCAGCGGACGTGCGCCATATATCGGGTCGAATCCTATCTTAGCAATTTCAAGAGCGGCTTCGTCCGTAAATTTCAGGCCGATATCCAGCGCGGCAGTGCGTTTTTCGAGGCCGCCAAGCATTCCGCGCGCAATATCCTTCATGTTTTCCTCGGTTAGCTTGTGGAACACTATTATGTCATCAACGCGGTTTAAAAATTCGGGCTTAAATTCGCGTTTTAGTTCATCCATAACGGCCGTTTTGATATCCTCGTCCGAATGACCTTCTTTTTCCGAGGAAAAGCCCAGCGAGCGCTTATCGGTTATATTGCGCGCGCCCACATTAGAGGTCATTATAATCACAGTATTTTTAAAGTTCACCGTGCGGCCTGTTGAATCGGTGAGTATCCCGTCCTCCAAAATTTGCAGCAACATGTTAAAAACATCGGGGTGAGCCTTTTCAATCTCATCAAAAAGCACCACGGAATATGGCCTGCGGCGAACCTTTTCGGTCAGTTGGCCGCCCTCGTCGTAGCCCACATATCCGGGCGGCGAGCCTATAAGCTTGCTTACGGTGTGCTTTTCCATAAACTCCGACATATCAAGGCGTATCATGGCGTTTTCATCGCCAAACATAACCTCGGCCAGAGCGCGGCAAAGCTCGGTTTTGCCCACGCCCGTGGGGCCTAAGAAGATAAAGCTGCCTATGGGGCGTCCCGGGTCTTTCAGCCCTGCGCGGCCGCGGCGGATAGCCCGCGAAACGGCGGCCACGGCCGCATCTTGCCCGATAAGACGCTGATGAAGGGTTTCCTCAAGGCGCAGCAGGCGGGCGCTTTCCTCCTCAGTCAGCTGAGACACGGGCACCTTGGCCCATTGCGAAACTATCTCGGCAATATCCTCGGCTGTTACCTCACCGCTTTGACCTGCCCGCTTGTCCTGCCATTCGCCGCGTTCCTTCTCCAGCTTTTCTTTCAGCTCATGCTCGCGGTCGCGCAGCGAGGCGGCGCGCTCGTAGTCCTGCTCGTTAACAGCCGACTGCTTTTCCTCGAGCAGTTTTTGGTATTCTTCCTCGGTCGCGCGCAGCGCGTCGGGCGTTGTATATGTGGCCAACCGCACTTTTGAGGCGGCCTCGTCTATCAAATCTATAGCCTTGTCGGGCAAAAAGCGGTCGGCGATATATCTTGCCGAAAGGCCGACGGCCGCTTTCAGCGCCTCGTCGGTTATGCGCACCTTGTGATGCGCCTCGTATTTATCGCGTATACCCATGAGTATTTCCAGTGTTTCCTCCTCGGTCGGTTCGCCGACCATCACAGGCTGAAACCGACGCTCCAAGGCGGCGTCCTTTTCGATATGCTTGCGGTATTCCTCTATCGTAGTGGCACCGATAACCTGCATATCCCCGCGCGCTAATGAGGGCTTTAATATATTGGCCGCATCGGTCGAGCCTTCGGCCGAACCTGCACCTATTATGGTGTGCAGCTCGTCTATAAACAGTATTACGTCGCCCGCCTTTTTCACCTCGTCTATAGCGGCCTTTATGCGCTCCTCAAAATCGCCACGATATTTGGTGCCGGCCACCATGCCCGTGAGGTCGAGCGACCACACCTTTTTGCCATGCAGCAATTCGGGCACAGAGCCCTCGGCTATCTTTAACGCAAGCCCCTCGGCCACGGCCGTTTTGCCAACGCCCGGCTCGCCGATAAGGCAGGGATTGTTTTTCTGGCGGCGCGATAAAATTTGTATCACGCGAGTTATCTCGGTTTCGCGCCCTATGATAGGATCTATTTTACCCTGGCGGGCACGCTCGGTCAGATCGGTTCCAAACTGCGACAGAGTTGGCGTGCTGCTGCTTTTGCTCTTTTCGGCGGCACGCTGATTGCCCGCGCTTTGCGCTCCGAAAGCCGTGCTGCCGAAAATTCTTGAAAGGTCATTGTTTATCTCGCCAGGATTAACATCCAGCTTGATCAGCATTTTTAAGGCAAAATTGTCGCCCTCGTCAACGATAGCCTTCAAAAGATGCTCGGTTCCCGCGAGACCCGAACCAGTGGCGCGGGCCACAGTTTTAGCCATGTCGGTTATCAGCTTTGCGCGCGGGGTAAACTGGTCGGGCGCAAGCTCTGTGGGGGCACCGCGGCCCACAGACCGGGCCAATTCTTCCATAAGAGCCTGAGCCGATAGTCCCTTTTCGCTGAGCACGGTATAGGCTATGCCGCTGCCCTCACGCATGAGGCCAACAAGCAGATGCTCGCTGCCAATATATGTGTGTCCCAGCTCACCTGCCGTTTTCATGGCAAAATTGAGCGATTTGTTGGCTTTATCTGTGAAATCATTAAATCTGTACATAATAAAAGCTCCTTCCGTTCAGATTCATTTTAGTCTGATTTTGTTTCGTTTATACCTTAGTGTTTAGCGTTTCGCGCACCAAAGAGGCGCGCATATTATCGCGTTCGGCCGCCTCGAGCGGCCGGCCGGCCAGCTTTATAATCGAAGCGGCGCCGGCGCGGTTCATAAGCTCCTGCAATTCAGGCAATGCTATTACCGGCTCATCAAACAAATTCATAGCCACGCCCATACGCAGCTTTGACGCCTCGGACATAAATTCTCCGGTAGATAAAATTTGGGCATTTTGCAACAAGCCTTTGGCACGGTATACGCTATCCAGCAGGGTTGTACGGTCCATCTCGCCGCGGCTTTTTCTCTCGCGCGCGATAACCTGACCGGTAACAGCACCCAGATTTTTTATTGCGTCCTGCTCGGAAAGGCCTAGCGTAACCTGATTTGAAAGCTGATACATATCGGCGCGCGGCTTTGTGCCCTCTCCGAAACTTCCGCGCAGGGTAAGCCCTATTTTCGAAACGGCGGCAGAAAGCCTGCCAAGCTCCTTTTGCTCGCTCAGCGCCGGCATATGCAGCATAACACTGGCACGCAAGCCTGTTCCCAGGTTTGTTGGACAGCATGTAAGGAAGCCCAATTGATCGTCAAAAGCTATGTCCAGAGCTTCACAAAACATGGCATCCAGCGCGGATGCAATGGCGTATGCACCCTCTAAATCGAGGCCGGCCCGCATAACCTGTATGCGTATATGATCCTCTTCGTTTATCATAACGGATATGCTCTCATCACGCGAAAGCGCCAGTGCACGCCCCTCGGGCATGCCAGCAAAGTCCGGGCTGATAACCCGGCTTTCCACAAGCATCAGCCGCGTGGAATCGTCCATGGACTCCATGAGAAAAAAGTCGAGCGGTGGCAGCCCTTCGGGCGGGTTTTTCAGCGCAGCGCGGCACTTTTCAATAACAACATCTGCATCGGCTGCAGAGAGACGGCCAGGAAAGGGCAGCCCGTTTATATTGCGCGCCAAACGCACCCGCGTACTCACGGCCACATCAAGTTCTGCGCCCGTTTCCAAATACCATTTCACAGTGCTCATTTGCCCTCACTCCTTTGCTTTATTTTATCGCGCAGCAAGGCGGCCCGCTCATAGTTTTCGCTCTCCACGGCCGCTTTTAGCTGCTCCTTCAGCTCTTCTGTTTCGTCTCGCTGCGGTGCAGCTTCCTTGGGCTTTTGCCCGGTGTGCTGCGCCTTGCCATGAATGCGCTCTATGCTGGGCATAAGCTCGGCATGAAATGTGTCATAACATTTGGCGCAGCCCATCTTACCGCTTTCGGCAATATCCGGCATGGAAAGCCCGCATCCCTCGCACCGTTTCACCTTTTCGGATTTTTTATGCTGCGGCGCGCCGCCCATAATCGAGCCGAAGAAGCTATCAAATGGAAATTTTCCAAAAGGATTAAGCGGTTCAAAGCCCAGCTGTGCAGCACATTCGGGACAAAGCAGATACGATTCGCCTTTTCCTCCTATGTTTGTTTTTATCGAAGTCGTTGCAGTGTTTATGCCGCATTTTTGACATTTCATATAAATTCGCTCCTTTCAGTTTGCAACTATAGCCATAAGCATTTGCTTTAATACGCTAGCACGTATCAAATCGCGTTTTCCAGGCTCTATTTCGCGATAACAGTTATCAGAAACGGCCGCCGCCACAAGCACCGCCGTTTCATGCGGCAGTATTTGACGATGCGCCAGATTTTCCACAATAATGCGGGCGGCCACACTATCAAGCCGTGTGCCTATAGAATTAATCAGGTGCATTATGGCGCTGGATTTGTCCAGCATCACACGTGTAACCCGAATATATCCGCCGCCGCCGCGCCTGCTCTCTACTATATACCCTTGCTCGGGCGTAAAGCGTCGACTTATGACATAGTTTATCTGGCTGGGCACACAGCCCAGCAATGCCGCCAGCTCATTGCGCCGGATATCTGTGCTGGCCCCATCCGAGCTCTCTATTTGCTCAATTATCATATTGGTGATCATATCACTTAACAGCATATATATATTTCCTCCAAACTGTCTTTCACTGACTATTAGTATATATCAATAGTCAGTGAAAGTCAATGCCATATTTCAAAAAAATCCCAAAAAACTTTCATGTAGTCTGTTTTCAATGTTTTTGGGTAATTAATTCGAGCTTTTTTATCCTTTTCAACGCTCAAACGACAGCATCAAGCGCCCATAAAAAACCTTAAGTCCTAAAATATGTAACACTTTGCGCCGCGATGCCATAGAATGTGATGAAGGCAGGAAAGGGGGACAAAAACACTATGTGTGGAGGTAATCTCTTTGGTGGCGGTAATTGCTGCTGGATAATCATCCTTTTGGTCATCGTGTGTTGCTGCTGCGGCGGTAAAGACGAGTGTTGCGAACGCGAGCGTTGCTGCTAATATCCCTCAAAAAAGGCCACGGCTAAAAGCCGGGGCCTTTTTATTGCTATTTAGGACTTCTTGTGCCGTTTCTGCCGAACAAACCGAGACCGCTTTCAATTATGTTTACTGGAAGCAAATCCCTGTAACCGGGTCGTATAGCGCGGCGAAATTCAACCCGCCATATATAACAACCTCATACATCAATATTTTTCCATTGAATTCATACATGGAAATCCCGGAGTTTTCATTTGAAAAACCAATCTTCACAGTTGATATTGCTTTCCCATCACCATCTAATTGATGAAGTTCAACCCTATCCTCGGCCATACCACCCGTATCCCCCGTTTCATAACGGGCCAGCGCATAAAGCTTGTTGCCAATAGTTAATAAAAAATCGATATGCGTTTTTGTCCGAAGCTTTTTCTTGTCGCTTCCGTCTGCTTTAACTCGATATAAATGCTGACTATGCGAGGCTTGTTCATATTCAACGTAATAAACCCACTGGTCGTGGGAGGAAAAGGTGAACACGTTTTCATTATGCGACAATTGACGCTCGGTTTCATTTGCGGGCGTTTTACTGTATGGGAACTCCTCCATCAGCTTTAAGTCTTCAGCTTCTGTTTTAATAGCGTTGTTTTCATCGTCTATCACAACACAAGTACCCACGGCGGAAAACTCACCTATCGTTAACAAAGCCGCGTTACCGTCCTCTGTTCTGCTCCAACGGTGAAAATCCCCGGTAGAAGGCTCATCAAAAATAATTTTCTTTTCATTAGTCAATAAATCATAGGATTCAATTGTGGTTTTGTCTTCCATCTGATTCATATAGCAGAGGGAATTTCCGGCCGGATTAAGCATCGCACCATGCCAGCCGCTTGCTCCCAAAAGCTCCTGCTCCTTGCCGTCGTGCGAAATTTTATAGAGCAAATATTCGGGCAATTGAGTATCTGTCAGAGAATTGTTAAACTCAACAGATATACTCACAAAAAGCCATTTTGACGTTATCCCAGAAATTACACTGCGATAACCAAGTCCCAAAATTTCGTGTCTATCGTATTTTTCTGGAAACTGTATAGGAATGGTTTCGCGCTGATTAAAATCGTCCAGCTTTATGCGTTCGAGCACACTTGCTCGATCCGCTGGGCCACCATCGCGCGTGGTAAACGCATAAAAATATTCCGGCGTTTTGGCATAATAAACATGAAAATCATACCCCTCGCCATATACGCCCAAAGCCTCAGCGCCGGCCGAGCTTGCGTCTTTCGCCACCTCCGACGTGCATCCAAAAAGCATAAAAAGCATTAGCGCTGAAAGCAGAAGTGATATTATTTTTTTCATAATTATATCCCTTTCACAAAATTTCAAATTTATTTTACCATAATTCTTGGTATAATAATAGACTTGTTTTTCAAAACGATCGCCCCTTTATATTTAAACACTACTTTAGGACAAAATAGTATACGACCTTATCCGCCTTTTCGCGGATAAGGTCGTATATATCTCAGAGGAATATTCACCTGCGCCACTTGAATACGCATGCCAAAAACGGCTAAAATTCATCAACATCGTGCGGCTTTGATCAGCTCCCCAGCGTAACCTCTATTTTATGCGTTTGCCCGCTGCGGTAAACCGAAAGTATAACTTTTTCGCCCACCTTGAATTTATTCTTAGCCGAATTAAACGCGGCCAGCGATTTGGTTTCGGTTTCATTGAGATGAGTTATAATGTCGCCCTTTTGTATGCCAGCGTTATCGGCGGGGCCGTTTTCAGTCACCGAAGCTACGACAATACCGGCTGGATAGCCCATCATGGTGAGATTCTGTTCATTATATCTCGTAGAGATTTCTATACCTATAACCGGGGTTGGAAGGTCTTTGTTTTCTATAATGTTCTGCACGGTTCCCCTAACAGTGTTAACAGGAATGGAAAAGCCCATGCCGTCAAAGCCATCAACGGCCATTTTGCAGTTGTTTATGCCTATAAGCTGCCCCTTGGCGTTTACCAGCGCACCGCCCGAATTGCCGGGGTTTATTGATGCATCGGTTTGCAGCAGGCTCATTTCACCAATGTCCTCAAGCACTATTTTGCGGTTAAGCCCGCTGATAATGCCTGCCGAAACAGAGCCCATGAAATCAAGGCCCCCCGGATTGCCTATAGCCACAACCGTTTCACCAACCTTCAAAGCAGATGAATCGCCCAGCTCGATAGGTACAAGGCCGGATTTATCGATTTTCAAAACAGCCAGATCGGTGGGCGAATCGTAACCCACAAGCGTAGCCGACACAGCCTGATCGGCCGAGCTGGGCAGATATACACTTATTTTCGAGCCAGTATAGGTAACGGCGGCGGAAATAACATGATAATTGGTGATTATATACCCGTCAGCCGAAAACACTACGCCCGAACCCTCAGAGCTGGCCGTGGATTCCTGACCAAACAGGCTGGTACGCGCCGTGACGCTGACCACAATGCCCACAACCGAAGGACCGGCCTTTTCAGCCACAGCCTCTATAACGTTGTTGGCCGTGCCCTCTACATTTATGGTTTTTACCTCGGTAGTTTTATTTTCGGCAGCCTGGCCGCCGTTTTGGTCCATTATAGTGAAGACGGTTGCGCCCGTTGCACCCGAAGCTATAATCGCCGTGGCCAGCATAGCGGCCACTATAGAACCGAAACCACGTTGTTTTTTCTGCTTTTCGGGCCGCTTGGGCAATACGCCAGGCGCAGGCACAGCGGATGAAGCCGCGGCAGGCGACACAGGCCGCTGAACATATGGTGTGTAACCGTGGGGCGGCTGTGCCGTCCCTCCTGCATATGGCGACACAAAGGGCGTGCCATAGCTCTGTGCCGCAGGGCTTTGCTGCGGAGAAAATGTCTGCGCGGGCCGCTCAGGCGGCGTAAAGCCCTCCGGCTTGTCTGGCTGTACTGCCTCATTTTTATCAGAATTCACCGTATCAAATCCATTTAGATTTCCAAATTGATTGTTATCCATAATTCAAAGGCTCCTTTGCTTAATTGATATCAGTTTACACTGTTTTTACACGTTTGACAATAGTATATACCCGTTATATTGATACATCACGGAAATAATATGAATAATCGGTAAACAAACTTGTTGAAATGTTTGATGAGCAAATGTCAATAGTAAATGCGAAAATAATTAAAAAGGTTCAATCATGTTAAAATCCATATAGAGGGTTAAGGTTTCGAGAGCCTTAACCCTCTATATTTTTGTCTTGACATAAAACTCTTTGAAAAGCTTGGCCATATGAGATTGGAACCTTTCCTCGGCTGTGTGATAATCAAATATTTTGCGCGGATAATTGTTCATCCATTTTTCAACATGACGGCATATATCTCTTATGCTCTTTTTTGAAATTCCGCAGAATTTTAGAAACCAGTCGTTTCCGCTTCCAAAACCATAGTTTTTTTTCGCAGAAAAATGGCAAAAAAAGAACGCCTTTGAGGCGTTTCTTTTCTACATGAACCAGCACTAAAAATCCACAGTTGCTTATAAATTCGTAAAAACGATAAAAAGAAAAATGTAATTCGTGAGGATTTGCCGGCCGGGTTAGATCCGAAGTGGTGCGGGGCAATGAGTTAAACCTTTTCAGGGTCTCACTTAACGGTATTCTTCAATTTTTCGCGAGGTGTCAATAAAAGCTGTGGCCCCAAACATTTAGTGCAAAATCATCTAATTCTTAGCAAATTGTCGTGTTTTTTATGATGTTTTTACAAACCGCAATTGACATGTGAATGATTTTGACATATAATGAAAAGGTACAAGAAATTAGATGGATTTACCATTTTTGCTTTTAAACAGGAAAGAAACAGGTGATTCCGATGAACTAATTTTCATCATTATTCTAACTACAACAATTTTTAAGGAGGAATTTCTAATGAAACGAATTATTTTTGTGGTGTCGTTATTGCTCATGGCGGCAATGGTATTTACAGCTTGTGGTAGTTCGGAAGTGCAGAAACAGGTATCGGATATGCAAGCTGAGGCGGCAAGCAGTGAATTGGTAAGCTCAGAGAAAGAAAGCAGCACTGAGGAGAGCGCTGATGTTGCATCGGGGTCTTCTGTCGTAGCAAGCTCAAAAGCAGGAAGTAGTAAGGTGGTGAGTTCTGAAGTGATAGGTGACAAAGGAACAAGTTCCAAGCAAACATCGTCGCAATATGTGCCAAGACCGAAAAATCCTGCAACGCTCTCAGCGGCACAGGAAAAGAAAATAAAAGAGGAGTGGGTAAGTGGTTATTCTAATCCCGAACCACAAAACACTGTCGATGAAGTGAGCATTAGATACTATGGTGCCTACAATGGGTATATTGCGTTAAGAATGTTTGATAATTACTATTTATATCCTCAACAAGTAGTTGACTTGAATATAGGTGGAGTAATATTTCACGATCTCAGTGGGAGTTCAGTTCTTCTTTGGCACAGTGGCAGTTTTATATATTTAGGTTCTGCATATGAGCAGGGATTGATAACGCAAACCGATTTAAAAGACATCGAATATTATTATCGAACAGGAAAATAAAAGACTGAAATATACTTGAAAAACAAAGGAGTTTAAACAAATGAAAAGATATACTGGTCTATTCTTGGTTATAGCATTATTTTTAACATTCAACTCTGTTGCGTTGGGCTATACGGATTTATCAGAAGCTAACGAGGATTTTTATCAGGAAGATGCTTTTGATTGCCAAAACAAAATTTTTAATCCGGAGCTGACAAAAGCTGAGCTTGCACGAGTCTATAATAAGGAAAACTACAAAAACGATTTTATGCCGGGCGAGGTGATTGTCGGCATGAAATTTACTGTTGCAGAAAGCAGGGCGGTTAAGAACAGTTTTTCCGGCTTGAATTTTTCTGAGGCTGAAAACACAACTTTATCGGTTATAGATTCTGTATCTCAAATGGCCAACGAAAAATCTCTTAAATCTTCTGAAAAAGAGGCTGAGTCGGCCAGTGAAATCGACTTAGAAACTTTAGAAACCACAAGAACAGTATATCATATCAAACTGAAGTCCAAAACAAAGGAAAGCGTATTGGAAGCCATTGAGATTCTAAAAAAAGACGAAAATGTAGCCTATGCAGAACCAAATTACATATCAGCCCCCGCTATAACAACACCCAACGATTATACAAACTACAATCTTTGGGGCATGACAAAAATACAAATGCCGCAGGCATGGGACATAACCAAGGGCAGTAAATCTATTCGGGTAGGTGTACTGGATACAGGGATTAATTTCACGCATCCTGATTTGGCAACCAACATTGACAGAAGCCTTGCATATAACGCTTCACAAAACGTGAGCGGCTCTTCCGCCGATATAAATGAGTCTACCGGTCATGTTTTTAACGGCATTAGTTATTATGGACACGGCACACATGTGGCCGGAACCATTGGGGCGGTGGGGAATAATAAATCTGCTAGTTTCCCCGGGGGTGTCGTTGGGGTTAATTGGAATGTGACAATAGTTCCAATTAAAATTGCAGAAAGCAATACAAACCCGTTAACAAGCCCAACTATTCAGAAGAGAGCCATAGAATATGCTACCGCTCTTGGATTGCCTGTTATCAGCATGAGTTATGGGATTAGCACTTCTTCTCAATCTCTCGTTGATGCAATTAACGCTTACAAGGGGCTTTTTGTTATTGCAGCTGGTAATGACAATAGGAATAATGATAGCAGCGAGGCGTTTGTTGCTTTGCGTGCACTGAATAATGTGATCGTTGTTGGTGCATCAAATAACGATGATACTCGTCGTGCATCTTCAAATTTTGGTGCAACTACCGTACATTTATTTGCGCCAGGTACGGATATATTTAGTACGATTCCTGTTAATACCTATGGTAGCAAATCCGGCACCTCCATGGCTGCGCCGCACGTAGCAGGCGTGGCAGCGCTTATAAAGAGCATCCGGCCTGAATTTGATGCGATACATATCAAGCGTATTATTCTTAATAGTGTTGATACGGCTACCACCGGCAACCTTTCCACTCTTAGAAACCTATGTGTTTCTGGTGGTCGTTTAAACGCAGCACGGGCAGTGCAGCAGGCTCGGGATAATGTTAATGTTATACAGGACAAATATTTGTCAGGCGATTTCACCGGCGACGGCAAGGATGATGTCGCCATCCCTTATTATTTCGAAAATGGCCGGATGGCTCTCAAGGTTTGGCAGTCCGACGGCACAAAATTCATTGATAAAGGCTTTTGGTGGGACATCGGATATAATAATTATGGCACCGGCGCAAACAGACGATTCGTTGCAGGAGATTTCAACGGTGACGGAAAATGCGATGTCGCTGCTATGTATGATTACGGGAACGGCAGAATGGCCATTCATGTTTTTATTGCCGACCCTAATAATAACAGATTCATATGGCAGGGAAACAATGGCTGGTATGCGGTTCCCGCCAATTGGTATG
>JGI994J12354_10005113_pt1 | contig 11424 bp, 9 predicted proteins | sample IntmicLarv3ML3BL_FD_12354 | JGI IMG/M metagenome (IMG submission 12354) | reverse complement strand
TGTATCGGCGGCTGTTCCCTGTTCACCCACTATGAGAACATGATGAGCGACAGCCGCCATTACATGCTCCAGCTTAACGGGCATGCGACAGGCGTTTTTGTTTCCATCCGCGAGGCACTTATAAGTGATGAATGGGATTATGTGACCCTGCAGCAGGTAAGCCATGAAAGCATCCGTTATGCCACGTTCCAGCCCTATTTGAAGGCGCTGTCTGATTATGTGGCCCTTAACGCGCCCAAGGCAAAGCAGCTCCTCCACCAAACCTGGGCATACAAAGCCGCCACCCCAAACCTTTGTGAGTCGCTTCACTATAAAACACCATGGGAAATGTTTACAGATGTGAAAAACGCTTATGCAAAAGCCGCCGAGGAAAGCGGCTTGCCACTGATTTTAGGCGGCGAAGGATTGATGAACTTGGTTAAAGAGGGTCTCCGGAATGTCTATCGCGATCCCATCCACGCAAGCCTTGGCTTGGGTCGATACACGCTGGGGCTTGTTTGGTACGGCTTTTTAACAGGCAGAGCGCTGCCGAAGGACACCCCATGGGCGTTTGATGTACCCATCACAAAAAAAGAGGCGCAGGCCGCGAGGCGCTGCGCCAAGAGAGCATTGGCGGAGAAGCAAATCGTTTCGAAATGATAGCCGAATGGAACAACGTCCCTATCCCCTGTATTCTGTTTCCCGCGCAGCGAGGCAATCCGCGATTTTCACCGCGTCCATCGCGCTGATGATATCCTTCGCCGTCGGTTCTCCGTTTTTCACGCAATCAATGAATTCTAAAAGCTGATCATAGAAGCCATCTGTTTCAAACAGCTCCTGTCCGCATAAGTCCGCGCCGGAAATCGTCTGTGTCAGCTCGCCGTGCCTGTATACCCTTATTACACCGGGATAATCCGGCCCGTGCCATATCGGTGTTTCAGCGGAAATCGTCACACCATCCGCCGCAATAATCATCCTCTCCATTATCGCCCCGGCCAGCGGACAATAGCTTTGCTGTGTTGTGATGCCATTTTTAAACCGCCCGTGCAGCAGAAGATTGCCTGCACCCTCGCCATAGTGGGATAACGGCGCGTATAAAAGGTTAAGGCTTCCATAGGTTGATTGCGCGATATAGCCGATCATATCGACACCGTGAATCGCCGTGGTATGAAAATGCGCTTCACCGCGGCCGGAGCGGTACATTTGGTAATCGATATGCTGCACATGAAGGGGCGTCTCGCCATAGAGGATATCCATGATTTGCCGCGTAAACGGCGCGCTCCGCCTGTTGAAAGCGACCATATTAATCGGCTTATGCCGCGCGACGGCTTCCGCAATCGCCATGCACTCCGCGATGTCCTTCCCCGGCGGCTTCTCCAGCATAATGGCCGCGCCATGGGCGATCACATCCACGGCGATTTGCGCTGTGTACTCATAGGATGTCACGAGGATGACCGCATCGGGCTTCTCCTGCTCGAGCATTTTATGATAATCCGTATAGCAGCGCGCAAAGCCCGCTATTTCGCGGAAGGATTCCGCCTTCTTCGCATCCACATCGCAGCATGCCGCAAGGGTCACCCCGCCGATTTCGCGCGCATACTTCCGAAGGGAATCCGCGTACACGCGATGCGCGTGCCCGCCACAGCCAACCAAGCAAACCGTTATCATATGAAACCTCCTCTATTATCATAAAGGAGCGCCGCGCAACGCAGCGCTTCATATCCGTTGCCGCGAAGCCTTTCAAAAGGCGCATCCCTTCGATTTTTCACATAGGTATTCCATTCGCCGCCGATATCGGCTATCCCTGCATATTTAGGGGTATCGTTAAATGTCGCAAAGCAAAAATCCTACACAAAACCGCTTAGGGCAGCTTGCGCGAAATGGCCTGCAAATAAGTCGCAGCAGCGGAAATATCTTCTTCAAGAGAATGCAGCACGCGTCCCTCAATGCTGATTGTTCCGCTATAATTTAACTCCCGCAGGAGGGTGCAAACCTGAAAAAAATCAATCGTCCCAAACCCGGGGAAATACCTGTTGCTGTCTGAAAGGTGCACGTTGCTGTATCGGTTTTTATACGCTGACAGTTCGGCGGCGAAACTTACTTCCTCCAGATTCATGTGGTATGTGTCCGGGAGTATGCAAATTCTCCCCGGCGCATGGCTCGCAAAGTCAGCGCCTTCCTTTAGGGTGTTTACCAGCGTTGCTTCATAGCGGTTCGTCGCCTCCAAATACAGTTCGACGCCGGGCTCTTCGTTGGCCGCGGACAATTCCGCCAGTGATTTTCCCATCTGCGCGGTGGCGATTTCTTTGTTTTCATTGGGGCCGCCCTTTATATAGCCGAATATGATACCCGCATTGCAGGCGCGCGCAAACGGGAGGATTTTAATGATTTCCTCCACGGTTTTTTTGCGCACATCCTCGTCCGCCGCGGAAAGGCTCAGGCCGTTTTGCTTCGCGTATACGCCGGTTGCCACCATACTCAGCCGCAACCCGTACCGCGACAAAAAATCATTCAATCGATCCGGCGACGAAAAATCTGTCAGGTTGAGCTCCACGCCATAAAACGCCAGCTTTTTAAGCAGCGCCAATAGGCTATTGAATTGCGCATCCTCGTATAGGTTATCGGGCGGGGTAAGCTGTATGCAAAGCGGAAAAGGATACTTTGCCATATCATTTCCTCCTGTTAAGCCTTTCAATGCAAAGCCTTCGAAATAGCAGAAACGGCAACGATCGACGATAATTGTTATTCTACCGCGGTGCAATGGGGTTGTCAATCGCAAAACATCGCGCCTGAAGCGGGAGGCCGCTTCGGTTCATGCATCCGTGTTGACAAAGCAAAAAAGAGTGGTTACAATGGCTAAAGATAGGTTGCATTAACGTTAATTATCGCACCTGCGCCGGGTACGGCAGTTTATTTTATGAAGAAACGAGGACGCAAGATGAGTATTGTTATCGCATCGGATTTTTCAGGATTTCGGCTGAAGGAAGCGGTTAAAAACAGCTTGATGGCCGATGGCTATGAACTGGTGGACGTGGGACAGACCGCCGAAGATCAAAACGTCTTATACTATGAAGCAGCCGAACGGTTGGCGCATGCCATGCAAAGCAAAGCGTATACAAAAGGAATCATTATGTGCGGCACCGGCGCAGGGGTCAGCATGATTGCCAATAAATATCGCGGCGTGTATTGTGTGGCTTGCGAGAGCGTTTTTACGGCGCAAGGGATCGGACTGATCAACAACGCCAACGTCCTGGCCATGGGGGAGCGGGTGGTCAGCCAGCACATGGGTTATCTGATGGCGAAGGCCTTTATTGATGCCGTTTGGTGCGACGGCTTTGAAGCGCAGCGCAAAAAGAACAACGAAGAAGGGTTTCGGATACTGGAATCCATTATTGATACACAGCTGTAAAAATTGTCATTTTGGATGGCTATACGGAAAGCCCGAAGTTCACTTCGCCGGCGGGCCCTCGCCACGCCCTGTGACAAACGCGAATTGTCAAACACAAAAAGCTGACTTATCTCGAGAAAACAAGGACGGGGGATTTGGAATGAGCAGTGTTTTTTTCAATGTTAATCATTGTATGCAGAATCTTTCAAAGAAGCGACCCATTTTTCATTCCGAGGCTGATTTTCAATTCGCACTTGCGCGGGAAATTCAAACTTGCTATCCAGATGCCGACATTAGGTTAGAGTATTGCCCTATTGCGATTCCAAACACCCATATTGATATAATCGTTTTTCATAATGGAAAAGTTATCCCGATTGAATTAAAATACAAAACTGCAAAGTTTGCTTGCGATTATGATAAAGAATTCTATCATTTGAAAAACCATGGCGCACAAGATTTAGGCAAATACGATTGTTTGAAAGATATAAAACGCCTTGAAGAATTATCCTTACTACTGGATAACTTTTCGCATGGCTATGCAATTTGGCTCACAAACGATGCTTCTTATTGGGCTCCCCCTGTAAGAGCAAACACCGCATATGAAAACTTTTCCATACACCATACTGCTCAGAAGCATGGTAGCCTGGCATGGGCATCCCATGCCGGCATCGGAACGACCAAAGGCAGGGAGAAGCCCATCGTTTTGAAAGATACATATGACATTTTGTGGAAATCCTTCAGTAACTTAGGTGGTAAAAAAGGAGCATTATTCAATTATGCGGTTTTAACTGTAAATAAATAAGAAACATACACCCTTTTGCACAAAAGATAAATTTCGACAAATTACAGTGGCTGTTTTGCCTTTCTCTTTGTGTTAGTTTGGCTTTTGCCGGATTTCTGTTATCCGCTTACCCTATAGGCTTGATTGCGTGCAGGGTGTTACCCTCCAAGCATCGCCCGCGCTGCATCCGCCTCCGCTGTCCCCAAATTCACATACAGCCCGTGCCGTACCGCCGCGGATACCGCGGCAAAGTCTTCTGCATCGCCCATCACGTAGATTCCCTTACCGGCCGCTTCAATGCGCTTATATATATCAATCCAATGCCGCGCCGTAGGCTGGCCATCGCCGTATACCCACTGCACAGCGTTCAGTTCTTTGATATTAAGCAGCATATCCAAATGGGGCAGCTCCCCAATACCATCCAAATGGTAGATTGCGTTTCCAAGCTTTTTGCAATCCTCAAGAAGATAGGGCAGCACAAATTCCGAGAACATATCCGGCCCGATCATGTAGGAAAAATCGGACTGCAGTATAAACGACGGTTCCGCACTGTACAGGCCGCTCCAATCCGAATAGCCGGGATTCATCGGGAAAAGCGCGGAGGACAAATCCCGATACGCTTCCCACCATGCCGTTTGCGCTTCCCTGCAAAGTCTGTGCACTTCCTCCGGCTCATCATATAAATCCATAAGCAAATTCTCGCTCCCGCGGAAAACGGCAACCGTATCCAGGTTCCCGCCCAAATCCGGCAGGCTCATCAGCACATTCCCGCCCCAGCGTTCATGCCCCGCGCGGTAGATCTCCTTAATGCGCTGCAGCCACGTGTTTTCCTTGTTATAGTGGATATGTATATCCTGAATTGGCAGATTTTCCTCGGGAAACAGCCACACCCGCCCGCTGGAATTATCCAGCCGGGCACCGCAAAACGCCGCCAACACACCCGGGCCGAACACATCAAAATTCACATAGGGGAATGCGTCGCCAAGGAACTTCATCCCGCAGAGCTCGTAATCAATCGCATCGATGATATCCGCGGGTGAAACACTGAAATCGTGGCAGTTATGCTGCCCGATCCGTTGGACGCGCGGCGCATGGCGACCCGGATCAAACGCCTTTTCCGCCACAGCCTTTATCAGCGGCCTGTCGAGCGTTCCTGCCCACCATTGCCCGTACACCGTACGTATCCGTGCCCAATCTTCCCGCGTAAAATGAACCGGCATACCCTTACCCCCTGTTTTTTGTTCTCCGCGTCAGTTCGCAGCGCCTGTGTACCCTAATTGCGCCCGGATGATCCAACCCGTGCCCTATCGGTGTTTCGGCAGAAAGCGTCACGCATCCTCTTTTTTTAGCCGAGAACAATCCGGCAGGATTTCCCCGCCGGATTGTTCTCGGCCTGTTTATTGATTCACAGTTAGTTTTTCAGCCAACGATCATATGCCGTCTTGTATGCCGCAAGGACTTCCGAAAGGTGCATCCCTTCAACTGTGCTCACATAGGTATCCCATTCGCTGTCGATATCGGCGATGCCCGCAATGAACTTGCCGCGCATTTCCGTGACATAAGTTTGAATTTCCGTATTATAGTTGTTCAGCACGGTCAGCTCATCGGCGGTATACTTCATTTCATCCACAGGGAAGTATTGCACTTGATACGGTATGTTGTTTTTGACATAGCCCATCTGCCGCGCAAGGGAGTTCGGCGTGCCGCCCATGGCGAGATTATCCCACCAGGAGAACGACCAGTACGGGCGAACATATTCCAGCAAGTAGTTGTTGTGCGAAAGCTCGGAATATTCCTCCGGCACTCTCTGGATCAGCTCGCCGTCGATTGTATCAAAATCCACGCCGCGAATGCCGTAGTAGAAGGATTCACGATCGATACCGCAGTCCGGCACAAGTTCATCTTTTGCGAAATAGCAATCAATATAGCGCGCAAGCTCCTTCGCGTACTTCGTATCCTTGTTCATCAAGCCGCCGCTGACGCTGAAGACGTTGTAGCCTTTTGTCTTTTGCGTGTCGGTGAACTCGCTTGTCAAAGGCGGAATCTGATCGATATGCATCTGCCCGTCCGCAAAATCCTCGGGCAAAATGGTCTGCATGCCCGGATCCACCATCAGCTGACCGGCACGCGTGCGCGCATCTGCTGTCGCGCCGTCCATTGTCAGGTACTCCTGATCCATCAATTTTTCAGAATACATTTTGTTCAGGAATTTCAGATAGTTCTTGTATTGCTCCGAGATGCGGTTATAGGTGACACCGCCGTTACCGTCATCCGCGTAATCCGGATCGACAGACTCGCCGAAGGAGGCAAAAAAGAACGGCTCCAAATAGTTTTCGAAATGCCACAGATTGTGCGGCACAAACGGTGAATAACCGTCCGTTAAGCCGCCTTCATACGCGGCCTTCATGGTGGTGTAGAACTCATCAATCGTCTTGGGCATGCCCACACCAAGGGTATCCAGCATATCGGTACGAATCATCATGCGGGTACGGCTGCCCGTGGACGCGCGGTTCATCGTCGGCAACAGGTAGATTTCGCCGTTCATCTCAGTGACGAGCTTGCGCGCTGAGGGCTGCTCTTCAAACATGCTGCTCAGATTGGGCATATATTGCAGATAATCATTCCAATCCGCAAAACGGCCGCCTTCCACGCCATAGGTCTGCACGCGGTTCAGGATTCCCGCGGAAGGCCCTGCGGAGTAGAACAAATCGGGATAGTTGCCCGCGGCAAAGAATACATCGTACTGCTCATCTTCAACCATAATCCATTCGATATGAATGTTTGTGATTTCTTCGAGCTTTTGGTACAGTATCAGGTCGTTTGGTGTGTTCGCCGGGGTGGAGCCTCTCGTTGCCGCGAAGGTGAGCGTGATCTTCTCATTGACGATGGGATACCCCGTCGCGTTGAAGTTCGCATCCTCGGACGCGGGCGCGCTCTGCGCGATACCGCTGACGCTGATGCCTAACAGCATCAGTACCGCCATAACAAAGCTCAGCAACCGAATTGATTTCCGTTTCATTTTGGTGATCCTCCTTAAAATAGTTATATATCTCCGGCAGGCAACGCCCTCACCGGTGATTACCCTTTCACAGAACCAATCAGCACGCCCTTCTCGAAGTACTTTTGCAAGAAGGGGTAGATAATCAGTACAGGCAACGATGCGACGACAATGATGGAATACTTTACGAGCTGGCGGAGATACTCCGCATCCTGCATCGAATCGCCGCTGCCCATGGCGTTCATGCTGTGGTTGTGCGCCTCAACAATAAGGATCCGCCGAAGAAACAGCTGGAGCGGCTTTTTTGTATCATCCAGGATATATATCAGCGCGTTGAAATACGAGTTCCAGTGGGCAATACCGTAATACAGGACCATCACGCCCATCAGCGCCTTGGAGAGCGGAAGTACAATCTTGACAAAAGTATGGAACATGGAACAGCCGTCGATATACGCAGCTTCCTCCATCTCCTTGGGAATCCCCGCGAAGAAGGTGCGGCAGATGATGAGGTTGTACACGCTGACCGCGCCAAGCACCACCAACACAGCCATGGAATTGTACAGGCCGATGTTTTTTACGAGTATGAAGGTAGGTACCATACCGCCGCTGAAATACATGGTAAACACCATCAGCCCCATCACAAAGCCATTCCCGGGCAGTTCTCTTTTGGAGAGTGCATATGCGCAGGGCAATGTCATCACAAGATTGATAAGCGTTCCGACGATGGTGATAAAAATCGTGTTACGATAGCCGATCAGCACGTTCTTCTCGCGAAATACGCGCTGATAGCCATCCAGCGTAAAGCCCTTCGGCAACAGTATCACCTGCCCGCTCCCCACGGCCTCGGGAGCGCTGACGGATGCGGAAAGGATGTAGATAAGCGGATACAGCACAATCATGCCAAGCAATGTGACCGCCACGACGTTCGCAATGCTGAAAATCCGATCCGACCTGCCTTCACGAATGGTCATCGCCAGCACCTCCTTTAAAAAAGACTTGTTTCGCTGAATTTCCCGGCAAGCTTGTTCGCAAGGAGCAGCATACATACATTAATCAAGTTATTGAACAGGCCGATTGCCGTCGTCAGGCTGAATTGCCCGCCGACAATGCCGCGCTTGTACACGTAGGTTGAGATAATCTCGGACACCTCGGAGTTCAGATCGTTTTGCAGCAAAAACGCTTTCTCATACCCAACCGTCGCGATGCTGCCGATCCGCAGGATCAAGGTGATAATGATCGTCGGCAAAATGAGCGGAAGGTTCACATGCCATATCCGCTTGATGCGCGACGCGCCGTCAATCATGGCGGCTTCATGCAGCTCCGGATCCACGGTGGAGAGTGCGGCTGTATAAATGATGGCATTCCAGCCCATTTGCTGCCACACATCCGACCAAACGTAAATGTGGCGGAACGCTTTGGGCATAATCAGGAAATACACGCGTTCCATCCCGAACAATTCCAAAATGTGATTGATGACACCAAGCGAAGGGGACAGCATCGTCGTAATGATGCCCACTATCACCACCATAGAAACGAAATGCGGCGCATATAGCACCGTCTGTAAAAAAGAACGGTATCTGCGGTTGCGCACCTCGTTGAGCATCAACGCAAGCAAAATCGGAATCGGGAAACCCACAACGATGGTGTAAATGGAAAGTGTGAAGGTATTCGTAATCAACCGACTGAAGTAGAAACTTTTGAAGAAGCTTTCAAAATGCAAAAATCCGACCCACGGACTTTTCGCCATACCAAGCGCGGGGTTGTAATTCTTAAAAGCGATTTGAATGCCGTACATCGGCCCGTAGCAAAAGATTAAAATGTACGCAAGCGCAGGTAAAATAAACAGATACAGCGGCCAATAGCGCTTGAGTTTCTTTTTCAGGCTCATCAGAACCATCCTCTCGGACTTTGCGGCATAAGGCAACACCCTGCCGTCAACTATACTGGCATCATACAGTGCAATATGCACAAATTTCAATAGCAAGCTATTGCAATTTCAGTCAATTTTTTGCACCGCATTTTATTGCACTCGCGTTTCACGCTGCAACAAAATGCTGAACATACAAAGCAGCCCTGCCGTTTTAGTATCAGCAGGGCTGCCTCGCGCGTCGACAAAGTCGCCGCTTTCGAACGAATGCCAGCATTCGTTCGAGGATTTCCCTCACAGCACTGCAAAATCTTCGATTTTGCGGGCGTTTGTTCGGGCAAGGAAAGAATTTCTTCGAAATTCCTGCGAAAACCACCGCACATGTCGCTGGTTTTCGAACTGACATCGGAGGGCTTTAACCCTCCGACACCTCCCGGGGTTTGTTGATGGTCTGAGCCACCCTGCCGTTTTAGTATCAGCAGGGCTACCGGGGATGCTTTTTTCGTATGCTTACTTGTCCGAGCTTATCTTGAGCCGATAGGTCAGCGGCGGCATGCCGCAATATGACTTGAACAACCGCGAGAAGTAGTTAATGTTATCAATCCCTACTGCCTGGGCAACAGCGGATACGCTCATATCCGTTGTGACAAGCAGCTCCTTCGCGTGGGCAATGCGCTTGCCGGTAATGTACTCGCTGAAGCCGATGCCCATATGCTCTTTAAAGAACCGACTAAGCGAATACACGGAGAGCCCGAAATGATCGGATACCGTCGGCTGGTTTAGCTGCGGATCGATAAAATGCGTATCAATATAGCTCATGATGTCTTCCTTAAGCTTTTGCTGAAGATTGTTCGCCTTGTCTGACGATTTCTTCGGCGCGCCGCGTTTCATGAGGCGCAGACAGCTTTTATAGGAAGATTGAATCTCATTTAAACTCTCCACCACCTCCCCGGCATACACCGGCCACTCGGTTTCCCCATCGCTGAGGAACGCCTGTAAATGGCTTTGAACAGCGGTCGCTTCCGCGTTATGCAGCAAACAAATAGCCACCGTATAATCCTCGTAAAGCATGTCCGTAATGAACGCCTTCGTTTGGAAACGTGCCGCGATATCGTTTGACAGCGCCTCGCGGGTTTGGTTGTTAAAAGTAACGCTGGGCATCAGCATCACACATACCCCGTTTTGGTGATCGTCGAGACCATGGCGTGCGGCTTCCTCCGCAGGAATGGGCACACCGTACAATAGGTTGCTGATTAGGAAGTTCATCACAAGCACGTCCTTCTCAACAAGCTCCGATTCCATGCGGTCAATGGCGTTTTCAATTGCACGAATCTCGCCCCCTCCACCGGAAGGATTGACGCGCTTCACCAGCCGTCTGATCGGCGTGTAGTTGATGTACACCGTGGCGCAAAGCAGCACCGCGAGCAGAGACAGAATCAGTATCGTACCGCGCCGCATCATGATGTAGAAGCTGTAAATTTCGTTATCGATCGCATCCCTCGGAAGCGCGGTGATATACTCCCGCGCATGCCCCGGCGGAGTTTGCGCGCGAAAAAGCGTGTACGGCGCACCATCAAGGGAAAGCGGCGCGTTTGCGCTGTCATGCGAAAGCACATTCCGAAATGCGTCCGTTAAAAGGAAGCGGCGCGCGCCGTAACTATTCGCAAACAAAAGCGTGTTATCGCTGCCCATCACGCAAAGATCCAGCACATACGCGTTTTGCGTGGAGAACATGCTCGCATTCACCGCATCACAGCGCATCTTGAAGATCAACATGCCCGGCGCGCCGTTTATCCCAATGGGAATCGGCGTACCCACATAGAGCGCGGCGTTCCGCAAATCCAGCGCGCTGAAGGTAGAGCAAAAAACTTGTTCCGCGCTGTCACTCGCAAAAAAAGCTGCCATCAGCATGCGGGCTTCCTCGTTTCGCCCCGATTCCTTATCAAGAAAGCCGTCGAGATCATACTTATACTGTGCGCTGTAGACATGCCCCATGTCGCGGTAATACAAAAATACATCGTATGGTTTGTATGGCGTGGTCATCCGCGCGATATATTCAACCACTTTCAGATAATGATACGGATTTGTTTGAAGCAGTTCTGTGTTGAACGTGCCGTTCTCCCGCGTGCTGCTTCTAATGGAGAGTTCAAAGGCCTGCGTCCGCATAGAGGTCAGTTCATTTTCAAAATAGACATAAAACGAATCGGTTATATCGGCATAGAAGCCATTGATATTCTGAGTCATTTGTTTATAGGAGGTGTCAACAATAATGAAAAAAAACAAAAGAACAGGAATCAGCAGCGCCAAGGAAAGCGTAACGACAAACCGCAGTAAATAATGGTAGGACATCTTCTTCCTTGCCATCGCTTTATCCCCCCTCGCTTTGCAAATCCTCCCGCCGATATGCGCCG
>JGI994J12354_10005112_pt1 | contig 11424 bp, 10 predicted proteins | sample IntmicLarv3ML3BL_FD_12354 | JGI IMG/M metagenome (IMG submission 12354) | reverse complement strand
TCTGGTTCGTGTGTTGGACGGCGGCCAGGTTGTGACAAACGGCGACCAGACTGATACAGTATATGACGGCATGGCGGCGGGAAAGACCTTTGAAGATTCCTTGCGTACCCGCACGTTTGAGCCGGATGCGCCTAATTTTACTCCGCGCATTTCCGGTATTTTTGAGCCGAAGCTTGATCGGTATCGTTTGTCTATACTGAAATCAGCCGACGGAAATCCCGATTCAACACGGCGCTATTTTTATGAATATTCCGCGCCGGTCGCGGGTATCGGTCATTTTATCCACACATATAAAAATGACGGCGATCCCTTGCCATCGTTTGAGGGTGAGCCAACGCAGGTTGCCATTGATGCGGGAGATATTGACGAGTTTACATCTTCCGTATGGAACGCGTTGAACGAGGACAACCGTGTGTCGTTGTTTACTCGCTTTGTTGACCTAAGTGCCGGAGCATGTGAAACACGTATTGTTAATAAACATCAGTAAAGGAATGGTCATAATTATGGGACAAAATGAATTGATTTTGAAATACGGATGCAATCCTAATCAGGTGCCGTCGCGCATTTTCATGAAAAATGGTGCAGATTTACCGGTCGAGGTGCTTAACGGCCGCCCAGGTTTCATTAATTTTTTGGATGCATTTAACAGCTGGCAGCTTGTGAAAGAGCTGAAGGCGGCGACCTCACTGCCCGCCGCGGCATCCTTCAAGCATGTAAGTCCCGCGGGCGCGGCGGTTGGACTTCCGCTGACCGATGTTGAACGTAAGATTTATTTTGTCGATGCAGACAGGCTGTCACCCATAGCTTGTGCATATGCACGGGCGAGAGGTGCCGACCGCATGTCATCATACGGCGATTGGGCGGCGTTGTCTGATGTGTGTGATGTGGATACCGCGCGGTTGCTGGCTGTGGAGGTTTCGGACGGTGTTATCGCGCCCGGTTATACCGATGAGGCACTCGCTATACTCAAAGCAAAACGCAAGGGCGGCTATAATGTCGTCGCAATTCGTCCGGATTATGTGCCGGAGCCGGTGGAATACAAGGATATTTTCGGTATAACATTTGAGCAGGGGCGTAATAACGTTAAAATTGATGAATCTATGCTAAAAAATATCGTTACTGACAACAAGAAAATGCCGGATGATGCAAAACGCGACCTTATTATTTCGCTGATTACACTGAAATATACCCAGTCAAATTCGGTGTGTTATGCCAAGGGCGGACAGGTTGTTGGTGTTGGCGCAGGGCAGCAAAGCCGTATTCACTGCACACGTTTGGCGGGAAATAAGGTGGATATATGGTATCTGCGTCAGCATCCGCAGGTGCTCACACTGCCTTTCAAGGCGGATATTCGCCGTCCTGACCGTGACAACACCATTGATGTGTATGTTTCGGACGATTGCGATGATGTTCTTGCCGACGGCATGTGGCAGCAGTTTTTCACCGCAAAACCCGCAGCGCTCTCCCGCGAGCAAAAGCGCGAATGGCTGGGCACGCTGACCGGTGTATCACTTGGTTCTGACGCGTTTTTCCCATTCGGAGACAACATTGAACGCGCAAAAAGAAGCGGCGTTTCTTATATTGCCCAGCCCGGAGGTTCTATCCGCGATGATAATGTAATTGAAACCTGCAATCGTTATGGTATTGCTATGGCGTTCAACGGAGTTCGGCTGTTTCATCACTAAAAAAGGATGGTTGCATTATGGATATTTTGGTAATTGGCGGCGGCGGACGGGAGCATGCTATTATCCGCAAGCTCAAGGAAAGCCCGCGCGTCGGAAAGCTCTATTGCACTCCCGGTAATGGCGGAATCGGCTGTGATGCTGAATGTTTTTCCGTGGCTTCGGATGATATCGGCGGTGTGGTTGAGCTGGCGAAAAAATTAGCAGTGGATATGGTGTTTGTTGCACCGGATGACCCGCTGGTTGCCGGTATGGTTGATGCACTGGAGGCGGCGGGTATTGCCGCTTTTGGTCCGCGAAAAAACGCCGCTGTTTTGGAAGGAAGCAAGGTTTTTTCAAAGAATTTGATGAAAAAATACAACATACCGACTGCCGGATATGAGGTTTTTGATTCGCCGGACGACGCGCTGGCTTATATTAAGAAAAATAATACATATCCTGCCGTTGTTAAGGCTGATGGACTTGCGCTCGGCAAGGGTGTGGTTTTGTGCGATTGCTTTGAAGAAGCTGTCGATGCTATTAAAAACATCATGGAGGACAAGGTTTTTGGGGAATCCGGCAACAATGTTGTTGTGGAAGAATTTTTGACCGGCCCGGAAGTGTCTGTGCTGGCTTTTACTGATGGTAAAACTATTGCGCCGATGGCATCGGCAATGGACCACAAGCAGGTATTTGACGGCAATCTTGGTCCAAATACCGGCGGCATGGGCACTGTCAGCCCCAACCCTCACTACAGCGATGCTATGGCTGAGGAATGTATGAAAACCATATTCCGGCCCACTATTGATGCTATGAACCGCGAGGGTCGTCCCTTTAAAGGGTGTCTGTTTTTTGGACTTATGCTGACGCCGAATGGCCCCAAGGTCATTGAATATAACTGCCGTTTCGGCGACCCCGAAACTCAGGTGGTTCTTCCACGGCTTAAAACCGACCTTGCCGATATACTGTTGGCGATTTCGGAAGAACGGCTTGCCGAGCTTACGCTGGAATGGGACGAACGTGCCTGTGCTTGTGTTGTTATGGCATCCGGTGGCTATCCTGCTGCTTATCAAAAGGGACTGCCGATAAGAGGATTGGACAAAACCGGTCAATCCCCGAATGCTACGGTTTTTCATGCCGGAACTAAGGTGTTGAACGGTGGTTTTGTTACCAATGGCGGTCGAGTGCTCGGTGTGTCCGCTATGGGCAATACGCTGGATAGTGCGTTGGATGCGGCTTATGATGCGGTGACGGGCATAAGCTTTCCGGATGCGCATTACCGCAAGGATATCGGACGTGCTTATAAATAGGGAGGGTGCTGCGTGAATAAAAGGGAAAATTTGATTGCTTTGCTGAAAAGACAGCGCTTTGAAGAAGTTCCTGTTGAGTTCAGCTTGACAGCCCATTTGTGCGATGAATACGCAAAAAAAACCGGCAGCATTGATAAATATAATTATGATGAATATTTTGGTATGCCATGGCGGAATGTCGCGGATATTGCTGTTCAGAAAAATGACGGGCAATATATGCGGTATTATGATAATTTCAAAGAGGGAACTTACATCGACGTTTGGGGAGTAGCGCACCAACCCGGCAGTGAGGCGGCAAAACATATGACATATATGCGCTGTCCGCTTAAGGGGATTGATGATGTTGATGAGATTAAAAAATATCCGTTCCCGCAGTTTCAGCACGGTGACGCGTCGCATCAGAAGGAACAGGTTGACACTATCCACGCGCAGGGACTTGCTGCGATGGGGAATATGCAGATGACCGTGTGGGAAGCCGCGTGGTATATCCGCGGGATGGAAGACTTGATGATGGATATGATGAGCGGCGACCCGATAGCCGATTATATCTTTGATACCGTGACAGAGCAGGCGATTATTCGGGCGAAGTCTTTTGCCGAAGCTGGTGTTGATATGGTGTTTTTCGGCGATGATATCGGGATGCAAAAAACTCCCATGATGAGTCTTGATTTATACTGCGAATGGATTAAACCGCGTATGAAAAAGGTTATTGACGCGGTGCGGGCAATCAATCCCGATATCATAGTTTTTTATCACAGCTGCGGTTTTGTTACTCCGTTTATTGAGCATTTGATTGAAATCGGCGTGGATGTTTTGAACCCGCTGCAAACCGAATGTATGGATTTTGAGGAAATATACCGCGAATTCGGCGGTAAAATCTCGTTCCATGGTACTATCGGCACGCAGTCTGTAATGCCGTTCGGCACACCGGAGGATGTGCGCCGTGAGGTGTTTAAAAATTTGGATATAGCGAAGGAAAAAGGCGGGTTGTTTGCGGCGCCTACCCATGTGTTGGAACCGGAGGTGCCGTGGGAGAATATAATCGCGTATGTTGATGCGTGCAGGGAGTATACCGAAACCCGGCTTAATAAGTGAGTGGACACAGCGCGTTGATAATATAAAAGATTGTCATTCTGAGCGAAGCGAAGAATCTTTTGCAATGGCGTTTAAGATCCTTCGCGTTGCTCAGGATGACATTGAAATCAACTCGCTGTGTCCGCTCCCCAGAACAAGTAATTCTTGACATTTGCTGTGACTTGTGGTTTAATACAGGTAATAAATCAAAGGTTTTGATGGGAACAAGTACCCTTAGTGTGCCGCGAAGAGAGCTGTCGGATGGTGTGAGACAGCGGGCTTGCTTTGGAGAAATACATCCTTGAACCGCCGTGCTGAAGCTTTTGTGTGTAGGCAGGGACGTGAACGCACGTTACAGCGTCAGAGACCGGAATTTGTTCCGGTAAATTGAGGTGGTACCGCGGTTTTTCGCCCTCTGCATGATTGCAGGGGGCGTTATTTTTTTTAATTTTGAAAGGATTTGTGAGGTATGAATGTTTTTGATGAGCTGAAGGCACGCGGAATGATTGCACAAATGACCCACGAAGATAAAATTCGTGAGTTGCTTGAAAAGGAAAGTGTGACATTTTATATTGGATTTGACCCCACCGCTGACAGCTTGCATGTCGGCCATTTTGTTCAGCTGATGGTAATGGCGCATATGCAGCGTGCAGGTCATCGCCCAATTGCGCTGCTGGGGGGCGGTACAGGGATGGTTGGCGACCCTTCCGGTAAAACTGATATGAGGAAGATGATGACAACCGAAACCGTCGCACACAATATCGCTTGTTTTAAAAAGCAGATGTCGCGGTTGGTGGATTTTTCCGATGATAAGGCGCTTATGGTTAATAACGCCGACTGGTTGCTTAATTTGAACTATATTGAGTTTTTGCGTGAGGTTGGTGTGCATTTTTCGGTGAACCGTATGCTCACCGCCGAATGCTTTAAAAAACGGCTGGAAACCGGATTGTCGTTCTTTGAGTTCAACTATATGCTCATGCAAAGCTATGATTTTTTCCACCTCAATGAGAAGTACAACTGCAAAATGGAGCTTGGCGGAGATGACCAATGGTCAAACATTATCGGCGGTGTGGAATTGTGCCGCCGCAAGTCGAGTAAAGAGGTTTTTGGTATGACGTTTGCTCTGCTGACCACCTCTGACGGCAAAAAAATGGGTAAAACAGAAAAGGGTGCTGTATGGCTGGATGCCGAGAAAGTATCGCCATATGAATTCTTCCAGTATTGGCGTAATGTGGATGACGCGGATGTTATCCGTTGCATGAAGCTGCTCACCTTCGTTCCGGTGGACGAAATTGATGAGCTTGCCAAGGCGGAGGGCAGTGCAATTAACGATGTTAAAGAACGTCTTGCTTATGAGGTTACCAGGCTGATTCATGGGGGAGACGAGGCGGAAAAGGCACGTGCGGCGGCGCGCGCTGTTTTTGGCGGCGGTGCGGTCAGCAATGACATGCCGTCCACAACCTTGCCGGAAGAGATATTTGCTGATGGAGCTGTTTCGGTAATCGACCTGCTTCTTGCCACGAAGCTATCGCCCTCCCGCGGTGATGCTCGCCGGCTTATTGAACAGGGTGGCATTTCTGTGGACGACGTGAAGGTTGCCGATATCGGTGGAACAGTTTCCGCAGATTCCTTTGAAAAGGGATTTGTGGTTGTTCGCAAGGGTAAAAAGGTGTTCCACAAGGCCATGCGTTAATGGTTTTTCCTGTTTTTGGTAAGCGAAAATACTGCACATTTTCCCAATAAGACATAAAGTCGTAAATTTATATTTTAAAATAGTTGCATTTATATGTAAAATGATGTAAAATATATGTGTAATCAGATTGTAATCTGAATGTTATTCCCGTTAGGAGAGAATTTACAATGTCAATCACATTAGATGCAAAATATCTCGACGGTTTTGTTCGCTCGCATGAGCTGGATGCCATTCGTCCACAGGTTGCCGCCGCTCATGAACAGCTTCACAGCGGTTCCGGATTGGGTAATGATTTTTTGGGATGGCTTGATTTGCCGAAAAATTATGACAAAGAGGAATTTGCTCGTATAAAAGAGGCGGCCGCGCGTATTCGTAAAGATACTGACGTGTTTGTGGTTATCGGAATCGGCGGTTCATATCTTGGTGCCCGTGCCGCGATTGAATTTCTGAAATCGCCGCTTTACAACCTCAAACGCAAAAATTCCCCCGATGTTTATTTTACCGGCAACTCCATCAGTTCCACTGCGTTGGCGGAGCTTCTCCAGCTTTGTGAGGGTCGGCGTGTTTCGGTAAACATGATTTCAAAATCCGGCACAACTACCGAACCAGCTATCGCTTTTCGTGTGTTCCGAGACTATTTGGAGCGTACGGTCGGGTCGGAGGAAGCTAAAAAACGTATTTATGTTACCACCGACAAGGCTCGGGGTACGTTAAAGGGGCTGTCCGATCGCGAGGGTTATGAAACCTTTGTGGTTCCGGATGATATCGGAGGTCGTTTTTCTGTGCTTACGGCGGTAGGACTATTACCCATTGCTGTTGCCGGATGTGATATCGACCAAATGATGGATGGCGCGGCCGACGCTATGCAAAGCTTGAACGACCCCGACCTTGATAAAAATGCTTGCTACAAGTATGCCGCACTTCGTAATATACTGCTCAGAAAGGGCAGAGTGGTCGAGCTTATGGTTAGCTATGAGCCGTGTTATACCATGATGTCGGAGTGGTGGAAACAGCTGTACGGAGAGAGCGAGGGCAAGGATGGCAAAGGGCTTTTCCCCGCATCGGTTGTGTTTTCCACCGACCTGCATTCGCTGGGTCAGTTTGTGCAGGACGGCACAAATATGTTGTTCGAAACCGTGGTGCTCATTGACCGCGCTTTGAAAGAAATTACCATTCAGGAAGATCCGGAGGATATAGACGGGCTCAACTTCCTGACCGGCCGCAATATGGAATACATCAACCGCAAAGCGTTTGAGGGCACTGTTCTCGCTCACAGCGATGGCGGGACTCCCAACCTTGTGTTGCATATGCCGGAAATTTCTGAGTATGAACTGGGATATATGTTCTATTTCTTCGAAAAGGCTTGCGCTATTTCCGGATACATGCTGGGCGTCAATCCGTTTGACCAACCGGGTGTTGAGGACTATAAGAAAAATATGTTTGCTTTGCTCGGTAAGCCGGGTTATGAGTCGCAAAAGATTGCGCTTGAAAAAAGGTTATAAAGCGGCCGCATATGTGATGCGGGGTGCTTTTCCACAAATAATAAAAATTGGGAGGAATTTCACATGGTTTCATTGATTCTTGGCAAAAAAGGTACAGGCAAAACGAAACGTTTGATTGCATTGTGCAACAAGGCCACCGAGGAGTCTAAGGGAAATGTAGTGTTTATTGAAAAAGAGGGCATACTTATCTATGACGTCAGCCACCGTGCGCGTCTTGTTGTTGTGGATGAGTTTGACATCAAGGGGTTTGACGCTTTGTACGGCTTTATTTCCGGCATGTGCGCCGGCAACTATGATATTACGGACTTCTTTGTTGATTCAACCCGCAAAATCGGCGGAGATGACATCGAACAGCTTGCTGATTTTGCCGAACGTTTGGCAAAGCTTGATACAAACGTTTTCCTTTCGGTGTCCGCCGACGTGTCGGAGCTGCCCGAAAGAATTGTTAAGTACATTGCGGAATAATATGCCGCGGATTAAAGAAGGGTCTGATTATTAAGCATGTCGGACAATCAAATTGAAAATTTGAACAGGGAACAGGATCGGCGCGAACACGATGACATTGTCTATTTTGAACGGCAGGAACGTGAATGCTGCGGTCGCCGGTATCGGCGGCTTGCCGTCCAGACTCATTTCATCGACCGCGGCGAGTCATATGTCGAGGTCATTCGCAAATATCTTGTTCCCTTGGTTCAACCCGGTGATATTGTTACCTTGGGCGAAAAGGTTATTTCAATGTGCCAAAATAATACGGTGGAAAAAAGTGCGGTAAAGGTCGGATTTTGGGCGAAATTCCTGTCCCGTTTTGCCACCTCGAACAGCTATGGCATCGGAATGGACGAGCCATACAAGCTTCAACTTGCCATAGATATGAGGGGTTTACCGCTTGTTTTGTGGGCGAGTTTTTGCGGCGGCGTGGCGCGTATATTCGGGAAACGCGGCGTGTTTTATGAAATTGTCGGGCAAGATGTTGCCGGAATTGACGGGTTCTATATGGATTCGTCGTTTGAGGTTTATCACTCGCTGGCAGTGCTCAATCCGCGCGACCCTGACGGAGTATGTGCGGAAATTGAGAGCGAGCTTGGGATTTCGTGCGTGCTGGTGGACGCCAATGACCTCAATGTTGAGGTTTTGGGGCGTGCTCCGTCGCTTGCCGGTTGCTCTGACGACGATTTGGCTGAACTGATTCGCGATAATCCCGCTGGTCAGGATGACGAGCTTACGCCTTTTATAATTGTGCGTGAAGTTGTGCCGGATGCCGAGCCGCCGGAAGGAGATTTGACCGATGAGAGAGAATGATTGCAAAAACGCCATGCGCGTTGCCGAGCTTTATGAGCCGGGGCATACCATGGCGTGGGATTACTTAATTCAGTACACGTGGCCGTGGGAGGCGCTTTCCGGGATTCATGATTTCATTTTACAACTCGGCGCAACTCTCAGTGATTCTGAATATGAACGCCGTGGCGATTCGGTTTGGATTCATAAAACCGCCAAGGTCGCGCCCAGTGCATTCATCGGCGATGCCGTAATTATCGGCGCGAATACCGAGGTTCGGCATTGTGCGTTTATCCGCGGCGATGCGTTGGTAGGGGAGGGCGCCGTTGTTGGAAACTCTACCGAGCTGAAAAATGTTATACTGTTTGACAAAGTGCAGGTTCCGCATTACAATTATGTGGGCGATTCCATTTTGGGATACCGATCTCACATGGGTGCGGGGTCTATTACTTCTAACGTTAAAAGCGATAAAACCAATGTGGTTGTTAATTGCGATGGCGAAAAGCTTGAGACGGGCCGTAAAAAGTTCGGTGCGATGTTGGGTGACAATGTTGAAGTGGGCTGCGGCTCAATTTTGAATCCGGGTACAGTTGTGGGCAGCGGTACGAATATTTATCCGTTGTCGATGGTGCGCGGGTTTGTGCATGCTAATAGTATTTATAAAAAGCAGGGCGAGATCGTGGAAAAGCACGGCTGATAGCTTGTGATATGGTGATAAAAAGAAGTTTACCGGACGATTGTTCGGCAAACTTCTTTCTTATTGTTTTGGATTTCTTTCCATACAACTTACAGGCGTACCGTTCTCTAAACCGTCAAAGGAAAAAACGAAGCCATACTCATTAAAAAGAGCGTACTGTTTCTGAATATGGTCAGCGTTACTTTTCAAGATATTTGCCGTAATAGCCGCGTTTTTATCCAACACTGACAGGGCATGATCGAGCAGATAATCACCAGTTTTCGCGAAATTGGATTTGTGAGATACAGCAAAAAATGTTATTCTATGGTTTGCTTTGGATACCGCGATGATCCCATGGCAATTTTCATCCTCATCCGTCACCATAAAAGCTTCGTTTTTGTCGATTTTTGCCTTCATATAGCTATCAAACGATATTGATGGTTCACCGCCTTCGTACCATTCCGTAAGATCTGAAACAATGTCGCGAACGTATGTATCATATTCCTTTGAAAGAGATATCCACACCGGAATGTCAGAAAGACAAACATTTTTTATCCTCACAAAACCCCTACCATAAATCATATTTTTTAGCCGTGTACAGCCAAAAACTCATCAACCTGCGCAGGAGTTGGCATTACCGCAATAGCGCCCTTTTGCGCCACCACAACAGAGGAAACGGCGTGGCAATAGCGAAGCAGCTCCGGCGATAACGGCTTGCCTTGTTGGAGCTGTGCCAAAAACGAACCGATAAACGCATCGCCCGCACCGGTAGTGTCCACCGCCGGTGTATCAAAGCCTTGGACAAATACATCATCCAAGCAAGCGCCGTTTTTACCTTTTGTAACAATCAAATGCGGTGCCGATATTGGCCCCAAAAATTCAAGCTCTTCATCGCTGACCTTGACAATATCCGCAAACGGAATGTAACGCAGCACGGTTTCTTTCAATTCCTGTGCGTCGTTCCAAAGCGGGAAACGCAAATTAACGTCAAAACTGATGGTACATCCCTTCTTTTTGGCAATTTCAATCGCGCGGTCATGAGCGCGGCGGCAGGGCGCGTCCACTAAATCCACCGAGCAAAAATGCAGGATATCTCCGGCTTCAAAACAGTCCTCTGGAACATTCCCGGGCGACAGAAGCATGTCAGCCGATGGATTGCGATAAAAAAGGAAATCGCGGTCGCCGTCATCGCTGTGCGACACAAACGCCAGCGCAGTATTAGCTTCACTGGTGCGTGCAATACGGGAAATGTCTATCCCGGCAGCCGCCATACTTTCGACAAGAAAATCCCCAAACGGGTCACGTCCGAGCATTGTCAGCACCACCGATGGAATACCAAGCCGTGCAACGCAAGCCGCAACATTAGCCGGTGCGCCGCCGGGACATTTTTCAAATGATGTGACCGCCTGCAAACGGCCGGATTGAGAGGGCATAAAATCAATCAGTGCCTCGCCAATACAAATTACTTTTCCCATCCACACCAAATCCTTTCACGAGCTTTTTTAAAACAGTATAACAGCAATTCCGAAAAACTGCAATAAAATTATGTTAAAAAGCCGCCATACTGAACCGCAGTGAATTTAGAAAGATTCTTCGCGATGCTCAGAATGACAGCTAAAATAAAAATGAAGAATGATAAATGATTTCGCTTTCGCTAATGATGAATGATAAACACAAAAAACGCCACTAAACCAATGTATTTCTTTGTATTCATCATTCAAAATTCATCATTTGTCATTCTTCATTGCCCCTAAGGGCACTTTTTGGAGGCGCCACCCAGATTTGAACTGGGGAATCAGGGTTTTGCAGACCCATGCCTTACCGCTTGGCTATGGCGCCATTTTTTCAGCGACATTGGATATTATAGCGGTATTTTGGCAAAATGTCAATAGCATTTTCGCAAATACTGAGGAATTGTGAAAATTAATCAATTATTCAAATCCTCACCAATATTTATCCTCAAGGACAACCAATTTTTTGTATTTATTAATCAATTGAGAAGCTTCTGTCTGCTCCCGAGATACGGTGAGTGGCCAAACGAACGTCTATAATGTAAAAAGCCTGTCATTCTGAGCGGTAGCTGTGCATGTGGATGGAGCAGTTCAAAGGCGAAGAATCTTATGGATGTATTGAAGTTTTTCAATTATTAAACGAGGATGATGTCGTCCTCAATTTGCAATCCACGCAAAAATGCATTCGCGTTTTTCGAAAGCAGGATAAATTNNNGAGTAAC
>JGI994J12354_10005110_pt1 | contig 11429 bp, 15 predicted proteins | sample IntmicLarv3ML3BL_FD_12354 | JGI IMG/M metagenome (IMG submission 12354) | reverse complement strand
AGCGATCCACTTAACGACGCGATGTGCGTCATAAAAAATGCAGCAATAAACGGAAAGAGCGAATGCATTATCCAGCCTTCCTCAAAACTTATCGGCCGCGTGCTGAAGGTTATGCAGGACCACGGATACATAAACCAGTTCGAGTACGTAGATGACGGAAAAGCGGGACAGTTCCGCGTAATGCTCAAAGGAGCAATCAACAACTGTGGTGTGATAAAACCAAGGTATTCGGTCAAAGCACATGAGATCGACAGATTCGAGGCCAGATTCCTTCCGGCCCAGGATTTCGGAGTCCTCATTTTGACAACTACCTCCGGTGTGGTCACACAGTCCGATGCCAAAGAACTCGGCATCGGCGGAAAGTTGTTAGCATACATATACTGAGGAATAACAGATGACAACAGCAGGGAAAATCGAAAGCACCATCGCCATCCCCGGTGGGGTGTCAGTCACAATGAAAGGCGACACCGTTACGGTTAAAGGACCAAGGGGTGAATTGAGCAGAAACTTCGCGTACCCTCGCGTAATGATTGCCATCGGAGAAGGATTAGTCACAGTCAGTAGTGAGTATCCGAGAACAAAGGACAAAGCAATGGTAGGAACGTTCAGATCCCACATCAACAACATGGTGAAGGGAGTGACTGTAGGTTTCACATACACGCTTAAGATAGTGTTCTCTCACTTCCCGATGAAAGTCGCCGTGAAAGACAACCGTGTGGAGATAAACAACTATATGGGAGGCCACGCACCCCGCTATGCGGACATAGTGAGAGGATGCAAGGTCAAGGTCAACGGCGCTGATGTGACCGTAGAAGGGAATGACATAGAAGCATGCGGACAGACCGCAGCGAACATCGAGAAGGCGACCTCTAGACTCGGATTCGACAAGAGGACCTTCCAGGACGGAATATATATCGTCCACAAATCGCACAAGGTGAGAGAATGAGCATCAAGACACTCACTGATCTTACTGGCCTCAAAGCGGAGAATGTGGAAGAACTGGCCCAGATAGGCATCACCGATGTCGCAGGGCTCAAGGAAGCATTATCCGACGAAGCAAAGGTCAAAGAAGTGATAAAGAACCTGTCGGGAGTAGGACCCAAGACCGTTGAAAGCTGGAAAGAGGCTTTGAGCGATGAGGCCCCGAAGGCGGAGAAACCAAAGGCAGCGGCCCCCAAAGAGGTCGAGGTCGTAGATGAGGAACCGGCAACAGAAGTATTCGAGGGAGGATACGTTGTCAAAGCCAAACCCGAACTCAGTAAGGAGACCACGGATGCACTTGCGGTCAGAGCAATAATCTCAGGACGCAGACCCGCCTTCAAGAGACAGGAATGGTTCAGATACTCCAAGCTCGGAGAGAAATGGAGGAAACCGAAAGGTATCCACTCGAAGATGAAGAGGCAGCTCAAGAGGCGTCCTCCCATGGTCGACATAGGATTCCGCGGACCGGTATCGGTCAGAGGTCTCCACCCCTCCGGATTCGAAGAGGTGCTTGTCTACAACGTAGATGGGCTCGAGAACATAGATCCTAAGGTCCAGGCGGTACGTATTGGCGGTACCGTAGGAACCAAGAAGAGGATAGCGATAGAGGACCGTGCGGCCGAATTAGGCATCAGGGTGCTCAACAGGATGGTGTGAATATGGATCTCAGGAACCAGAGAAGAATGGCGGCAGAGATCCTGAAATGCGGTGAGAACAGGGTCTGGTTGAATCCGGACAGACTCGAGGAGATCGAGGACTGCATCACCCGTTCGGATATCCGCACGGCCGTGGATTCAGGTTTGATAAAAGCCAAACCGAAGAAGGGCACATCCAAAGGAAGAATAAGATATGCAGCCAAGCAGAAGGCGAGCGGTAAAAGGAAAGGACCGGGTAGCAGAGAAGGAACAGCAAACGCACGCGTTCCCGACAAGCGCAGGTGGATATCCACCATCCGTCCGATCAGAGATGAGCTGAAGACCCTGAGGGCAGACGGTAAGATAACCCCGTCCGTCTACAGGCTTTACTACAGAAGGGCCAAGGGAGGAGTTTACAAATCCCGCAGGAACCTCAAGCAGCACATGATAGCCGCTGGCCACCTTAAAGAGGAGGAGAACTGATGGCAACAGGACCGAGATATAAAGTTGCGTTCCGCAGAAGAAGAGAATACCGTACCGATTATTACGCCCGAAAGAGACTCCTGGCAAGCCGGGAGACAAGGGCCGTGGTAAGGAGGTCCAACAAGAATGTGACCATCCAGTTCGTGAATTTCGATATGGGTGGAGATGTCGTACAAGCAACGGCGACCACAAGGGAACTTCGCAAGATGGGATGGGAGTACTCGTGCTCCACTGTCCCGGCAGCGTACCTTGTAGGTTACCTTGCAGGGAAGAGAGCGGTCAAGGAAGGCATAGAATATGCTGTTCTCGACATAGGCATGCAGAATCCTAAACACGGCGGTGTATTGTTCGCCGCGGTGAAAGGGATGACCGATGCAGGACTCGAGATCCCTCACGGTGATAGCGTGATCCCGTCCGAGGACAGGATAAACGGCAAACACATTGACGACAAGATCGAGGCTGCCCTTAGCAGTCTGAAACAGAAGATGGAGGCTGAGTGAAATGGAATGGATCCCGAAGACAAGACTGGGACAGATGGTCCTCAATGGCGAGATCACAACCATGAGCGACGCATTAGAGACAAGACTGCCTCTCCGTGAGGCAGAGATCGTCGATATACTCCTCCCGGACCTGAAGGATGAGGTCATAGACCTCAACATGGTTCAGAGGATGACCGACTCCGGAAGAAGGGTCAGATTCGCGGTGACATGCATCGTCGGTAACGGCGACGGGTTCATCGGTATCGGAAGGGCCAAAGGAAAGGAGGTCGGACCTTCGATCAAGAAGGCGATCGACAACGCGAAACTGAACATCATAGAGGTGAAGAGAGGATGCGGATCATGGGAGTGCGGGTGCGGTGAACCTCACACTCTGCCTTTCGAAGTGATAGGACGTACAGGATCCGTTACCGTGTATCTGAAACCGGCACCCCGCGGCATATCGCTTGCGGTGGGAGATGTGGCCAAGAGCCTTCTCACCCTTGCCGGAGTCAGGGATGCATGGGGATTCGCTACCGGTAACACCAAGACCAAAGTGAACTACGCCATGGCGACGTTCGANGCNCTGAAGATGACCGCTCGCATGAGGGTCACNGANGAGCAGGCGAACAGGCTGAACATCGTCCCCGGACCGATAGGCATAACTCACTCTGAGACAGACATAGATCAGGAGGACTGAACATGGCATATGCGGTCGTACGCGTCAGGGGACAACCCGACGTGAACAAGGACATACAGTATACCATGGGACTTCTGGGACTTACAAGGGTGAACCACTGCGTGGTCGTACCCGAGAACCCTTCCACGAAGGGAATGCTNCAGATGGNCAAGGACTACTGCACATGGGGAGAGATAGATCAGGAGACACTCTCGGCTATGATAAGGACCCGCGGTAAACTCTCGGGCGACAAGGACATAACCGATGATTATCTCAAAGAGAAAACGGAATTCGCATCCGTTGAGGATCTTTCGAAAGCGATAATTGAGAACGAATACAGGATGAGAGATGTAGAGGACGCAAAACCCGTCTTCCGTCTGCACCCCCCCATAAAGGGATACGAGGGCAACAAACGTTCATACACGAACGGCGGAGCCCTCGGATACAGGGGAGAGGCGATCAACGATCTCATCAACAGGATGCTGTAAGGTGGTATGATGCCAAGCAGAACAAAGAAAATGAGAGGATCCAGAACACACGGACGCGGAAAGAAGGCCGGCCGTGGTGCAGGTCTGATCGGAGGTCACGGCCAAGCCGGACTTGCCAAGACCGGTAAGATACACATGCTGAAATACGATAGGGATCACTTCGGAAGACACGGATTCAAGAGGCCACAGTGCGTTGTGAAAGCGAACTGTACCATCAATGTAAGTGAACTTTCGGAGCAGATCGATAAATTTGTCTCAATGGGATTCGCGTCGAAGGAAGGGGATACTTATAATATCAACCTCACCGATGCGGGTGTAGACAAATTGCTCGGGAACGGCAACATCGACATACCCGTCAATGTGACCGTTTCACAGGTTTCCGTCAAAGCCAGAGAGAAGATCGAGGCTTCTGGCGGAAGCATAGTAGAGTGATTTCAAGGAGTAGATCGGGATGGAAGAACAACCCAGCTTGTTGTACAAGTTCAAACCTATAAGTGACAAGCTACCTGCAGTTAAACGCCCTGAAGGCCACGTGCACTTCAGGACCAAGATGATGTGGGTCGTAGTGGTATTGGTCCTTTATTTCATAATGACCAACGTGTACCTCTACGGCCTGGATCAGGCTGAATCGTTGGACCTGTTCGCACAATACAGGACCATCATGGCAGGAGCGTCCGGTACCATCTTGCAACTCGGTATAGGTCCGATAGTCACTGCATCCATCATAATGCAGCTGTTCGTGGGAGCCAAGATAATAAAGCTTGACCTCACCAACAGGAATGACAAGGCCTGTTACCAGTCTGTACTGAAGTTACTGGTCATAGTTATGATCGTTGTGGAATCCGTCCCGCAGGTGTTCGGCTTCCTGGTGCCCTCTGACGTATTCGTCAACCAATGGGGCTCCATGGGGTCGAAATTACTGATAATACTGCAGTTGTGTGTGGGATCATACTTGGTGTTCCTATTCGACGAGGTGATATCCAAATGGGGGATTGGGAGTGGTATCTCCCTATTCATTGCGGCGGGAGTGTCTCAATCAGTGTTCACAGGGGCATTGAATTGGTACCCCGTCTCATCCAGCCTGCCCATGGCATTGGATAATCCACCGGCGGGTACGATACCCAAGGCAATTTACGTTCTTATGAATACATCATCGGGAGATATGGCCAACGGAGGATACGAACTGATCTTCCTAGGGGAACCTAACCCGATGATAGCGTTGATCGGTACGGTGGCGATATTCTTATTGGTGGTGTATATCGAATCTACGCGTATCGAGTTGCCGTTATCACACGGCAACGCAAGAGGGGCGAGAGGTCGTTATCCCATCAAATTGATGTATGCAAGTAATATCCCGGTCATATTGATGTCCGCGTTGTTGGCAAACATCAGCATGGTGGCGTTATTGTTCTACAGTAACGACTTCCTCAGCAGCATACCCTTCTTGGGAGGTAATAGTTCGATCGGTTATTTCGAAGCGGGCCAAACGTCCGCGTCCGGAGGCCTGGCATGGTATCTCTCGGCACCAATGGGGGTGACTAGTTGGCTTATGCCCATTCTAGATCCGCTTGGATTCGGGAACGGACACTCGTCCTTACAGAATATAGCCCACGTGGCGATATACGGAACGGTGATGATCATGGGTTCCATCATGTTCGCGAAGTTCTGGGTGCAGACCACGAATCTCGGTCCAGAAGCGGTAGCTAAACAGATCCAGAAGAGCGGTATGCAGATACCCGGTTTCAGAAGGGACCCGCGTGTGTTGAAACGTGTGCTCGAACGATATATTCCAACAGTGACGATAATCTCAGGAGCTATGATCGGAGCACTTGCGGCAGGAGCGGACATGATCGGTACTACGGGTAATGCCACAGGTACAGGTCTGTTGCTAGCCGTAGGTATATTGATACACTTCTACGAAGCACTCGGACGCGAACAGATGATGGAAATGAATCCTGTACTTAGAGGATTCTTCGGAGGCGAGGAGTAATGCCCAATCCCGGAAGTCCTCAGAGTTCAGTTCAGGCGCAGCAGAACATGCCGGCGATGTCCAAGGGCACCATGATCGGCTTGCTCGTCAGCGTTATGATGATGATGGTGGTCTTCCAGTTCCGCCGTCCGATCGGAGAGGCACTGAATTATGTTTTCCAGGCCATTGACTTTGGCGGTCAATGGCCGGTTTTCACTTTGGTCATCGCCGGCCTCATTATGATTTCTCTCAGCACTATCGTGAGGACCATAATGACGGACTCCGTCAAACAGGCCGAGAATCAGCAGAGGCAGAGTTCATTCAACAAAGAGATGCGTCAGGCAAGACTGGAGAACAATCTCTTCAAACTGAAGAGGTTGCAGGAACAGCAGCCACAGATGATGGCGAAGTCTATGGAGACCAGCACACAGATGATGAAGATGATGCCGCTGACCATGATCTGCGTCTTCCCGATATACGCGTGGGTGTTCTATTTCCTGGAGGTGACCGTGCTCGGTGATATGGGCGGAGAAATCGTGATCAACATCCCGTGGGGACCGGTGAACATAATGGATCCGCTGATCGTCATTCCGTCATGGATCGTCATCTACACGATGATAAGTTTGCCTATAGGACAGCTTGAGGGCAGGATAATAAGATTCTTCCTACTTAAGAAACGTTTGAAGAAATTGGACGGCATCGAAAACAAGAGTTGAGACGGATGAGGATCACCATAAGCGGCCCTCCAGGATCAGGGAAGACCACCGCGTGCAAGAAACTTTCCGAGAAACTCGGAATGAGATCTGTCGTGTTCGGTCAGTTCTTCCGTGAACTTGCGGCCGAAAGGAACATGACCCTCGCCGAATTCGGAGCTCTTGCTGAGAAGGATCCGTCGATAGATCGTATGGTCGATGATAAGATCATGGAAGTCGCCCTTGAGAATCCGGACATAATCCTTGAATCCAGACTGTCGGCGTACATGCTTCATAAGAACAACGTACCCGCATTCAAGATATATCTGTGTGCGAGTCCCGACGTCCGAATGGAAAGGGTCGGGATCAGAGAGGGCGAGGATCTTAAGGAAATATGCAGACAGACGGAGGAAAGACAATCTTCCGAGGCAAAACGTTACAAGATGTATTACAATATAGACATCGAGGACAAGAGTGTTTACGATCTCATCCTGAATACAGATAACCTTACGCCGGACGAGGTCGTAGATGACATCCTCAAGGCTATAGGAGATCGCACGTGCTGATAAAAGATCCGAATACCTTGCCCGATAAATGGGGGAAAAGACCGTCCGATCGGACGATAGGCGAACTTCTGAATGCAGGGGTACTCGCTTTGGATAAGCCCCCCGGACCTACGTCCCATCAGGTCACGGCATGGGCAAGGGATTCTTTGCATGTTGAGAAGATAGGGCACGGAGGGACACTTGACCCCTACGTAAGCGGTGTGTTGCCGTTATGTTTCGGTAAATCTGTACGTTTGACAGACATCGTACTTTCCTCTGACAAGGAATACATCTGTTTGATGAGACTCCACTCGGATGTTCCGGAGAAGAAACTCAGGGACGTCATGAAAAGGTTCGAAGGCAAGATCTATCAGACCCCGCCCGTAAGATCTGCCGTAAAAAGACAGATGAGGATCAGAACCGTCAAGGAGCTAGAGATCCTTCAGATAAAAGACAGACAGGTGTTATTCAGGATGTCATGTGACGCGGGAACGTATGCGCGTACTCTCTGCACAGATGTCGGAGAGGCACTCGGATGCGGTGCCAACATGGAGGAACTGAGGCGTACCAGATCCGGTCGGATGACCGAGGATTCTTCTTACACTTTACAGGAGATCACAGATGCGTACATCTTCTGGCAGAGGAACGGTAAAGGTGAATGGTTAAGGGAGATGCTGATGCCGATGGAGGTACTTGTCGAGCCCCTTCCGAAGGTGATCGTCAAACCCACGGCGGTGGACGCGATCTGCCACGGAGCGAATCTGAATGTACAGGGAATACACATGCTGGATGAGGATATCAGAAAGAATGCTCTGGTCGCTTTGATGACCGCCAGGGGTGAACTCATCGCAATAGGGAAGATATTGATGTCGTCGCAGAAGATAATGGACCTTGATAAAGGAAAGGCTGTTGATGTGGAGAGGGTGTTCATGGACCGTGGCCATTATCCGAGGATGTGGAGATTTTCCACGGACATCGAGGAATTGGAAACCCCTATTAATCGTTAATGTCATGTCGGGTTGGTGATTGCCACGGCACTCCTACAAAAAACGGAATCGATACTGAGACAAGACGGGGTATCCCTCGGGGAACTGGACCTCAGTGTTGAAGGATTCTACAGGAATGTGGTGACATTTCCTCTTGCTGTCAAGAAGAACCGTGTGCTTTACATCGATGTGAAGGCAGGTACGCCCGTCGATGTCGCCGTAGCGAACGAGGGAGGATTCAATGTCATGTTGAAACAGGGCGTATCCGAAGGACGTGTCGGACCCATCCCCACTTTGGACAACAGGGAGATGAGCGTACTGCTTGGAGTTTATCCCGGAGATAAGACAAAAGCCGATATCGAAGTATGGATGGAGAGAACATGAGCATTCACATCGAAAAGGGGAGGAATTTGGATTTCTGGGCCGACAAACTGCCGGACGGCATCTCGCTTCTGCGTCCCTTCGACATATACACGATGATAGCCGCGGTAGCGGGGTTCGTCATTGCCTTTGTATATGTTTTCCAGCAAAGTACCTTCACAGACGCTTCGGTGTACGAGGTCATTCCATTGTTGGCGTTACCGTTCTTCATATGCGGCCTTCTGTATTATATCAAGACCAAATACTGGATCCTTCTGATATTCATGGCCGTTGCAATAGGGCTGTGGTATATCGATTTCCCTCAGACAGTGATATATCTGCTGCTGTTCGTCCTCGTGGGAGCCGCCGGAGTGGTGGCATTGACAGATGCGATACAGAGATTCATCTTCTACAAGGTGTTGCGTTCTATCGAATACATAAATCTGAAGAAGAAACTCACTATCACTGACCGTATGGTAGCGTTCCTGTTCAATGTTCCCGAGGATATGGATACCAGGAATCTGACCATGGACAGTAACATCAACCGGACCAAGATACCTTGGAAGGATGTTGGCGGAACAGTGGTGTTGGGATTGATGGTGGGGCTATTCATTTGGATCTACCTTTCCATGAATCCCTCGTTCATGGACCTCACCACGGAGAGTTCGATACCTCTCTTCATGTTCACCCTCATATTGTATATCCCGGTCATCGTTCTTCCGTGGGTCATATTCAAATCGATGAGAGTGAGGATAGAAACGAATTATCGTGATTTCTTCATCTATAACGGAATAAAGGCCACGCTGCAGAGGATGGCAGTACCCATCGTAGGGGCATTGCTGTTCGTACTGTTGGCGATAAACACGACCGATATCCTTACTGTCGTGTATTACATTGCGTTATCAACGGTGATGATAGTGACGATCGTCGCGTTCGTTTCTATACTGTATTACTGGCTCTTCGAATCCATAATAGTCAACGATATAGTTTCCAAATGGAAGATGTTCCGTCCGGTGCCGGTGTTCATCGGGTTGAAGGTGAATGGTAAGGAGATCCCGACAGAAGAGGTGTCAGGTACGCCGGTGAGAGATAAGAACGAATACGGAGATCTGATCCTTCCCCGGAAATGATCAGAAGTTGTCCATACTGCTGTTCATCCTTCCTCTGCCGTCGAGTGATTTGATTATCGGTTTGAACACTTCCACGGAGGACATTCCGGGAGTTTTGTTCAGACCTATAAGTTCAGGTTCCTTGTTGTTGGAGAATATCACGCTGTATCTCTGTTCCACACCGTTAACAGAGACGAAAGGGAAATCAATGGTCTTGGCGATGTCCAAAGTGACATCGGCCATGATCTGGATCTCCTCGGGCGTAAGGTCATCAGACACTTTGATGAAGAAAGAATTCTCCAAGGTCTCGCCGTTCAACAGGAAAAGTACTTCAGATGTGTTGATAAGATTTTGAAATCTATCCCCTTTCTCCCTTCCTTCGGCTAGTTCGGCGAGTCTGGTTCTGACGGTTACTGGAATGTCGATGTAAATCGTGTCTTTACCGAGTATCTTCCACATGTTTGTCCCAACACTATTCGTATAATTAAGGGATTTGCTCCTTAGATCGATTCGGAGAACATCGGAAGCTTGTGTGACCATACATCCATCTTTATTTTTGAAGATATTCTTCGCAATTTGTTGCAAAAATGTTCATCAAAACCATATTTCTCTCTGTTAAATTCAATATTCTATCTAGTAAGCTATAAATACGGTGGAACAGCTAGTCATCTGTTTCATGCACGGAGGGTGTTTTGGGTGCCGAGCAAAGAGAGTATATTGGGTAATAAAAGTTTGATAATAGTCGCCGGAGTAGTACTGGTGGTTATCGTGGCGGCTGTCGCCTTCATGATGCTTTCAGGCAATGATGACGACACAGCCAGCAATAGGGTTGCTCCCGCTAGTATCGAGGTTGAAGGTGACGATTTAATAGGACTGAACGAAACTACAAGTCTCACTGTAAAGGTCTTACCGGATGATGCAAATCAGTCGGTGACATGGTCTTCTAGTGATTCTGATGTTCTGAAAGTCGATAAAGACGGGAATGTCACTTCCGTGAACATCGGAAAAGCGACGATAACTGCAACATCTACAATGGATGCAAGCATCACAGGGAAACTGGAGATCACAGTTACGGACATTGCGCCGACAAAGATACAGATCAGCGGGGCGTCAAAAATGGGACTTAATATGGTACAGACTCTCACAGTGACTGTAACTCCTACAGATGCAGTACGGACAGTTACATGGTCTTCCAGTAACAATGATGTTCTAACCGTGAACAGCAAAGGAGAGGTCACAGCGAAGTCAGTAGGGACGACAAAAGTGACTGCAACATCCACTAAAGACACAACAATTTCAGGAGAATTTGTGATCTCAGTCACCGATGATGCACCAACGGACATATACATAAGCGGGGCATCGAGAATGGGACTGAACGCGACGCAGACACTTACGTTGCGCGTGGCTCCTGCAAATTCAGTGCAGACGGTGACATGGTCTTCCAGTAACACCAGTGTTCTGACCGTGAATAGTGACGGAGAGGTCACAGCTAAGGCAGCAGGAACGGCAAAAGTAATCGCAACGTCCACCAAGGATTCGTCGATCACCGGTGAAATGTCGATAACGGTGTCAGCGTCTGTTCCCACCGAGATTGAAATAGTTGGTAGCGAAGTGATGACATTAGGCAGCAGTCAAACACTTACTGCGATAGTCACTCCCTCCGATTCGAATCAATCAGTGAAATGGACCGTTTCGGGACCTTATATCACGGTCAGTCCTACAGGCGTGGTCACTGCCGTTGCAGTCGGATCTGGAGTTGCAATGGTCTCTTCTGTTGAGGAACAGGCTATCAGTGCTACGTTCATTATAACAGTAGTCAACGCATAACGCAAATTCACTATACAAACTTCTTATTTTTTAATTATTTTTTATACGTACGTCTAATGGTTGTTTTTTAATAATCTATTTATATTGTAAAACGTACTAATCGTCCAACCCATGTACAAGGAGGTGTAATATAATGGCAAGTCTAAGCAATAAGACCCTACTTTTGATAGTAGGTGTCGTAGCTATAGTAATAGTAGCG